>Ga0209061_1000569_pt1 | contig 86985 bp, 66 predicted proteins | sample Coa_R1_10_FD_187157 | JGI IMG/M metagenome (GOLD analysis project Ga0209061, IMG submission 187157) | Surface soil microbial communities from Centralia Pennsylvania, which are recovering from an underground coalmine fire - Coalmine... | ecosystem: Environmental > Terrestrial > Soil >...
CGACGATCACCAACGACGGTGTCACCATCGCTCGTGAGATCGAGGTCGAGGACGTCTTCCAGAACCAGGGCGCCCAGCTCGTGCGCGAGGTCGCCACGGCGACCAACGACGTCGCCGGCGACGGGACCACGACCGCGACGGTGCTCGCCCAGGCGATCGTCCGCCAGGGCCTGAAGAACGTCACGGCCGGCGCCAACCCGCTCGCGCTCAAGCGCGGGATCGAGAAGGCCGTCGAGCAGGTCGTCAAGAACATCGAGACGCAGTCCAAGGCGATCTCCGGCAAGGACCAGATCGCTCGCGTCGCCACCATCTCGGCCGGCGACGAGGAGATCGGCGACGTCATCGCCGACGCGATCGACAAGGTCGGCAAGGACGGCGTGGTCAACGTCGAGGAGGGCCAGACGTTCGGCATGGACCTCGAGTTCACCGAGGGCATGCAGTTCGACAAGGGCTACATCTCGCCCTACATGGTCACCGACCAGGACCGCATGGAGGCCGTGCTCGAGGACCCGTACGTCCTCATCGCGAACTCCAAGATCGGCTCGGTTCGCGACGTGCTGCCCGTGCTGGAGCAGGTCATCCAGTCCGGCCGCCCGCTGCTCGTCATCGCCGAGGACGTCGAGGGCGAGTCGCTGGCGACGCTCGTCGTCAACAAGCTGCGCGGCACGTTCACCGGTGTGGCCGTCAAGGCGCCGGGCTTCGGCGATCGCCGCAAGCGCATGCTGGAGGACATCGCGATCCTCACCGGCGGCGAGGTCATCACCGAGGAGATGGGCCTCAAGCTCGAGAACACCCAGCTCTCGCAGCTCGGCCGCGCCCGCCGCATCGTCGTCACCAAGGACACGACGACGATCGTCGACGGCGCCGGTGACGCCGCCGCGATCAAGGGCCGGATCAACCAGATCAAGTCCGAGATCGAGACGACCGACTCCGACTTCGACCGCGAGAAGCTGCAGGAGCGCCTGGCGAAGCTGTCGGGCGGCGTCGCGGTGGTCAAGGTCGGCGCGGCGACCGAGACCGAGATGAAGGAGAAGAAGCATCGCGTCGAGGACGCGCTGCAGGCCACCCGCGCGGCCCTCGAGGAGGGCATCGTCCCGGGCGGCGGCTCCGCCCTGCTCGCGGCCCAGAAGGCGATCGACCTCGACTCCTTCGAGATCGACGACGAGCGCACCGGCGCGGCGATCGTGCTCCGCGCGCTCGAGGAGCCGCTCCGCCAGCTGTCGGAGAACGCCGGCCTCGAGGGGTCGGTCGTCGTCAACGACGTCCGCAAGGCGAAGAAGGGCCACGGCCTCGACGGCGTCAGCGGCGAGATCGTCGACCTCGTCGACCGGGGCATCATCGACCCGGCGATGGTGACGCGCTCGGCGCTGCAGAACGCCGCCTCGATCGCCAAGAACATCCTCACCACGGAGGCGATCGTCGCCGAGGTCCCGGAGAAGGAGACCGCTCCGGCCGGCGGCGGCATGCCCGACATGTCGGGGATGATGTAGGCCGCATCCCGGCTACCGCAGTTCTTTGGGAGAGGGCCCGGCTGACGCCGGGCCCTTTTTCATGCGCTGGTCGGGGCGCGGGTCGCCGTGGTAGGGGGGTTCGATCGCCGCGGCGCAACGACCGCCGGGGCTGCGCGCGTGCCCGCTCCGCACGCTCTGCCACCCGCTCGCTCCGGCGGGCACGCGAGCCGCCCGTCGCGTCCTCCCCCCGCGTCGCCGAGCGCCGTCATCGACGTCCGTCTCGGCGCGCGACATGTCCGGCTCGGTCGGGCCGGGGTCCCGCCGTCGGCGAAACGGTGCGGTCGTACAGGACTGCCGCCCCGCCGACCGGCGGCGATGAAGATCACGCACCCGTCGCCCCGGCGCGCGGCGCGTGCGAGCTTGTCCGCGCCCGCTGCTCGGTTTCACCCACGCGCAGGCGGGCGCGCCGGTGCGTGTGGGATCGGGGGCGCCGCCGACGGTGCGTCAGCCGGAGTGCTCGGCGAACGCGGTGGCGAACCGGGCGTCGGTGTCGAGCGGCGCGAGCGGGAGCGCGGTCGGGGCGATTTCCGCGCCGCGCTCGGGGAGCGTCACGTCGCGGTAGGCGCCGTCGACCGGGTCGCGGTGCACGACCACGCACGAGCGCTCGAGGTCGACGACCCAGTACTCCGCGACGCATGGGGCGTAGATCGTCGGCTTCGTGCGCAGGTCACGGTCGCGCGAGGTGCGCGCGATCTCGATGACGAGCAGCGCATCCGAGGGTGTGACAGCGCCGGAGGTCGGCGCTCGATGATCGCGACATCGGGCTCGGGCTCGGAGTGTCCGAGCGTCAGCGAGCCGGAGAACATCATGTCGAACCCATCGAGGTCGAGGTGCGTCGCCACCCAGCGGATCAACCAGCGGAGCGCGTTCTCGTGTTCGGGGCTTCTCGGGCTCGTGTCCACCACGAGTCCGTCGATCGGCTCGACGTGCGTGTCCTCGGACGGGCCGCCGCTCCCGATCATCTGGTGGTACTCCTCGATCGAGACGCGGTGGATCTCCGACAGTTGCACGAGCGCGCTCATCGAGCCGCGTCTACGCCACGGTCCGCGCGCAGCGGGCACCCGAACCGCCTGGGGCTGTCCACTGCGGGTGTCGCTGTCGGCGGTACGCTCGCCGCCGTGAGCATGAGCGACACGCCCGGAGGGCGAGACGCCCAGACAGAGAGGACGGACCACCATGCCGCCGAGACGGATGGCGGCGCGCGATCCGGGAGCGCCGTGCTCCAGGGCGACCCCGTCGCCGAACGGATCCTCGAGCTGCTGCGGCGCGCGGGGGCCGAGGCCGCACCGCACGCCGGCGGCCGATCGCTCTACGCCCATCTCGTCGAGACCGGCGCGATCCTCGCGCGCTGGGGCCAGCCCGCGAGTCTGTGCCGGGCCGGCCTTCTGCACAGCGTCTACGGCACCGACGCGCGGCGGGCGCGGCTCCTTGACCTCGAGCGCCATCAGGACGTCGTGGCGATCGCCGGCGAGGAGGCCGCGCGTCTCGCCCGCCTGTTCCGCGTGACGCCGCGCGGTCCGCTGCTCGCCGGCACCTACCGATGGGCGCGGGATTTTCCGTGGCCGGAGGCGGCGACGACCGCCGAGCTCGATGCTCTCGTCGTCATCCACATGGCCAACCTCGCCGAGCAGGCGCGCGCCGGTGACGGCTCACCCGGCCGGTGCCTCGCGCGTCTCGGACGGATCGCGTCGGTCGTGTCGGACTCGGCCGCGGTCAGTCTGCCCGCGTCGCTCGCCGCGCTCGCGCTGGTCGACGATGACGAGGAGATCGACGCGCTGCGTGCGTACCGGGCGGCGCTTGAGCGCGCGGAGGACCCCGGGGCGCGTGCCATGCTGCTCGGGCTCGTCGTCGCCGGCTGCCCGGTCGTGCCGGAGCCGTGCGTGTGGCAGGCCCAGCTCGCGTGGGCCGCGGGCGAGCCCGACGCCGCACGCGCCTGGGGCCGCCAGGCACGCCAGCGGCTCGCCGGCCTCGGATTCGCCTGGGACAAGCGCCTCGGGTTCGCGGAGTGGGAGCGCGTGGCGGCGCGGTTTGAGAACCCGCCGCCCGCTCCGCGTGCCTCCCGGCCGGCGGCCGCGCATCCCCGCGCGCTGCTGGACGTGGCGTCGGCGCCCGATCCGCGGGTCGAGACCTCGCAGGCGGAGCGTGCCGGCGCCGGGGAGACGGGCGCCGGCATCGGGCCGCGCGATCTCCGCGTCGCCCGCAGGCGCTTCCAGCGCTATGTCGAATCGCTGTGCGAGAGCGGCGGCGCGGTCGCCTATCCCGAACTCGCCGCCCGTCCGTGGCACGATCCCGCCGGGTTCCCGCTCGCGGCCTACCTGGAGGCGAACTTCGCGGCGATCCGCGCGGAGATCCTCGCCCTTCCGAGCTTCGCGTTTCAGCCGGAGAGCGAGCGCATCGCTCGCCGCGGCGATTGGGACGTCGCCTTCCTCTACGAGCGCGGCCGTCGCCGCCACGAGACCTGCGACGCGTGTCCGGTCATCTCACACGGCCTGGAGGCGCACGGCGCCGTGCGCACGCTCGATGGCCTCAGCTATGTCTCGCGGATGCGCGCGGGCACCCACATCGGGGCGCACCGCGGACCGACGAACCTGCGGCTGCGCTGCCACCTCGGGATCGTCGTGCCCGATGGAGACTGCGCGATCAGGGTCGGGGAGGATGTCCGCCACTGGGTCGAGGGGCGCTGCCTGGTCTTTGACGACCACTTCGAGCACGAGGCATGGAACCGCACCGATGAGGACCGCATCGTGCTCATCGTGGACCTGTGGCACCCCGACCTGACCGCCGCGGAACAACGATGGCTCACGGGCCTGGACGCATCGATCGCGCGCCGGGCGCGCGGGCTGGCCCGCTACTGGTCGGGAAACGCGGCAGCCGGCGTCGCGGCGCGACGCGATCAGATGAGCCCGCCGTCACCGCCGAACCCGTCACCGCCGAACCCGTCACCGCCGTCGCCGAACCCGTCGCCTCCACCGTCCCCGTCGCCCCACCCGCCGTCACCATCGCCCCCGTCGCCGTCTCCGTCCCCCCAGCCACCATCGCCGTCGCCCCAGCCGCCGAACAGGTCGCCGACCATCTCCTCGCCGAGGCCGAGCCCGGCGCCGAGCGCCGATCCCATGAGCAGCGTCGAGAGCAGCCCGCCCCCGAAGCCGTTGAAGTAACCCCCCGCCCACGGGCCATAGTGCCGCGGCGCGTTCCAGTACTCCGTGGGGCGACCATCGACCATCACCTGTCGCCCGTGCGGCGCGAAGCCCTCGCGGATCCGCACAGCGTCGGCGGCGCACACGGGCACGGGCCGCGGGGCGCCGTTCGGCGGAGCCCACGTGATGTCCTCGGTCGACGGCCCATGGCGAGGATCGAAGAAGCACGGTGGCCGGCGCTCGGGCGGCGGCCGCCCCTCGAGGTGGGCCTTGGCGCACGCCATCGCGTAGCGACCCTCCTCGAGCGTCTCCGACACCGGGGCGAGGTCCTCCGGGCGCTTCGCCCGGTCGAAGATCTCGCTCGCTCGCTGGTAGGCCTGTAGCGCCTGCTCGTAGCGCTGCTTCGCCTCCGCCGAGGCCCCCGGCAGGCCGATGTCGACCTCGAGCGAGCGGATGTCGTCTCCGAGCGCGACGAGATCCTCCTGCGCGGCGGCTCGCGCCTCGTCCCACTCGCGCTCATGCCGGGTCCGGTGCCCAAAGAACGGCATCGCCCGGAACCCTACCGTTCGCCTGAGCCGGCGTGAGCGGGCTCGAGGACCGCGGTGGCGTCGACCACCCCGGTGGCGCCTCCTCCGCCACGCCCCGATCCGAGGAGACACGTGAGCCGCCGGGTCCTCCGCGAGCGACGCGTGGCACGCGTCGGCCTCGTTGAAGCGTGGCCGCTCCGCCGACGGAAACGCGTGGCGGCCCCGCCGACGGAGAACGCGTGGCGGCCCCGCCGACGGAGACGCGTGGCGGCCCCGCCGACGGACACGCGACGGCGGGTCCGCCGGCACCGCGGCGGACCCGCTCACAGAACACGCGGAGAAAAAATCAGGCGGCAAGTGCCGGAGCGCCGTTCAGGACGCGCTGGCGGCGGGCGGCGAGCACGGCCGTCCGGCCGGCGACCTCGGCGAGGGCCATGAGCAGCAGCGCGTCGGTCCACGCGGCGCCGCCGGTGATCGCGTGGGCGGCGCTGAACCGGCCGATCGTCGCGGCGCCGGAATGGCTGACCCAGACGGCGAAGGCGAAGCGCAGGCCCATGCCGAGCACCCAGAGGAAGCCCGCGAGCCAGCCGGCGCGCACGGTGACCGCGCCGTCGGTGGGACGCAGGCGCATGATCGACGCGCCGCCCGAGGCGGTGCCGATCAGCAGGCCGAACAGGCCGGTGGCGGCGATCAGGACGAGATCGTTGCCGGCGGTCGGCAGCGTCGTGAAGTAGTTGGAGACCGCGACGCCGACGATCGCGAGCGGCAGCAGGAGCGTCCTGGTCGAGAGCGCCTTCTCCCGAATCTGGAGGAGGACGATGAGGACGAGTGCGGAGTCGAGAATGTATGAGGTGAGTGACATGGGAGGATCCTCCCGCGCGCTCGCCGCCCGCACATCGGGCCCAGGGTCGATTCGCGGGTGGAGATCTCACGCGTCTCAACCCTGGGGTTGAGACGGGCCTACACTCGAGCCGTGAGCTTCCTGAGCGGCGGCAGCTGGACCTCCGAGCCGGGCCGCGGCGGCTCCGATCAACGGCTCGTCGAGCACCGCCGCGCGACCCGCGACGACCGGCTCGGGGAGGCGACGATCACCTGCCCGGCGTGCGACGCGCCGGTCGCGATCGGGCCCGGCCGGATGACGCTCGACGCGGCGCTCCGCTGCCCGTTCTGCGGGCGCGGCGGCCCGGTGCGCGACTTCCTCTCGCTCGCTCGCCCCACGCGGCCGACCCGGGTCGTGCTCCGAATCGGCCGCGGCGGCGCGCGCTGAGCAGCGGAGCCGACCGGGAAGGGCCTGGGGGCGGCACGGCGGCGGGCGCGCCCCTGGCGGCGAGCGCCGTCCGTTTCCGGCAGCCGGGCCTGATCACGATCCTGATCGCGCCGGTGCTCATCGCGCTCGTCGTCGTCGACCTGGTGGACCGCGGCGTGCGTGCCTGGTTCGACACGCACGCGTTCACCACCGCCGCGCTCACGTCCGTGCTTGTGCTGCTCATCACCGTGCTCATCGTCGATCGCGTCGTGTCCGCTCGCGCGCAGCACGACCGTCGGCTCGTCATCGCCGCCCAGGCGGCGATCGTCAGCCGGCAGGCAGGGCGCACGGTCGACCTGGTCAAGCAGGCGCTCGGCGGCTCCGCCCGGCGCGAGCCCGCCGCTGACGAGCTGCGGACCTACATGGCGATGCTGCTCGTGAGTGCGCCGGTGCTCATCGAGAGCCCGACGGCTCGCACTTTCCTGGAGCGCGCGCAGCGGCTCGCCGGCCTGATGTCGGTGGCGATGGAGAACGACCCCTCACCCGGCTCGGTCGCCGCGTGCCTTGACACCGCAGCCGACGCGATGCGAGTGTCCGTCCAGCCGCTGCTCGCCGCGCTCGACCTCGCCCAGCTGCGGGCGGTGCAGAGCGAGGACACCGACGGTGGCTCCTCCGCCGCCCCGCGCGACGGCGGTGATCAGGCCCGCGCGGGAACCTGAGCGCACACGCGCGCGTACACCTCGCGCGTCGCCTCAGCCACCCGCGGCCAGTCGAACGTCCCGACGTGCTCCAGCGCCTCGGCGGCGAGCCGGGCCCGGAGCCGCGTGTCGCCGAGCAGCCGGGACAGCGCGTCGCGGAGTGCGCCGGCATCGTCGGGCGGGACGCGCACGCCGACCCGCTCGCCCGCGGGCACGATCTCCCGCAAACCGCCGGTGTCGGCGACGACGCACGGGCAGCCGCCGGCCATCGCCTCGAGCGCGACGATCCCGAAGGGCTCGTACAGCGACGGGACGACGCACACGTCAGCCGCGCGGTAGAGCTCGCGCAGCCGCTCATCGCCGACCCAGCCGAGGAACGCTCCCGCGCGCTCGAGGCCGAGCCGCCGGGCCTGGAGGCGGAGCTCCTGCTCGGCGGTGCCGGTGCCGACGACCGCGAAGCGCACCCGCGGCCGCGCGCCGGCCGCCCGTGCACGTGAGAGCGGGGGCGTGCCCGCCGAGGGCGCGCCCGCCTGCACGAGGGGCGCGCTCCCGTCCACGAGGGGCGCGCTCCCGTGCACGAGCGGCGCGCTCCCGTGCACGAGCGGCGCGCTCCCGTGCACGAGCGGCGCGCTCCCGTGCACGAGCGGCGCCAGCGCGTCGAGCGCGACGTGGAACCCCTTCTCGTACACAAGTCGCCCGACGAGCAGCACGAGCAGCTCGTCGGGAGCCGCGAGGCCAGCGCGGGCGCGGGCGACGTCCACGGGCGGCGTCGCTGCGGTCGGGTCGATGCCGTTGCGCAGCGCCGTGATCCGCCGCCGTGGAACCCCGAACACCTCGGCGACATGGCCGCGCATGTACCGCGAGCAGGTGATGATCCGGTCGGCTCCGCGCGCCATCGCGCGCTCGGCGCGGTGGATCGCCGACTGCGGATGCGTATTCACCCAGCCCTGGTGGCGGCCGTGCTCGGTCGCGTGCACGGTGACCACCCACGGCCGCTCGATGTCGCGGGCGCAAGCCCGCGCCGCGTCCGAGACCAGCCAGTCGTGGGAGTGCACGAGGTCGATCTCGAGCTCGGTGGCCAGGCCGTCGGCGAGCGCCGACATCTCGCGGTTCATGTCCGCGACCCAGCGCAGGAACGCGTCGGCGTCGCGCGGGAACGGCGGCTGGGCGATCCGGTGGACGATCACGCCCTGCCGCTCCTCGTACTGGATCGCCTCGGGGCCACGGCTGACGATGTGAAGCTCGACACCCTGGACGACGAGTTGCTCGGCGAGCCCGCGGACGTGCCGCCCGAGCCCTCCCTCGACGACCGGCGGATACTCCCAGCTGAACATGAGCACGCGCATCCGGGCCGCGACGCTATCGCGCCCGTTGCCCTGACGTCGTCGCCCTGCTCTACGCTGTGGCCCGATGGGGCGGTTGGGGGCGAGGATGCGACGCGTGGCGGTGACGGCGGCCGCGCCGGCTGTGGCGACGCTGACGGCGGCGTGCGGAAGCGGAGCGGTCGCGCACCAGCGTGGCTCCGCGACCGTTGGTCGCCCCGCGGCGGCCGCGGTGCGCCACCACGGGCGTCCCCTCCGGGAGCGATCGACCCGACGCGGCGGCGCCGGCCAGCGCCCCGCACGCCGTGCGCGGCTTCAGCGTGCGACCCGCGCCCACGTCGCGGCGCGCGCGGCCGCGTACTACCGGCTCGTCCAGTACCCGAAAGCGGGCTTCGGCGGCTTCTACGCGCAGATCGCGCACAGCCGTCGGACGATCGACGTGGAGATGTACGAGCTGTCGGACGCGACCGCCGAGCGCAACCTCGAGGCGGCGGCCGCACGCGGCGTGCGGGTCCGCGTGCTGCTCGATCGGGCGTACCACGGCGGCACGGCGAACGCGAGCGCGTACGCCGCGCTGCGCGCGCACGGGGTCGAGGTCCGGTGGGCGCCCGCCGGCTACATCTTCCATATCAAGGCGACGACGTTCGACGGGCGGACGTCCGATGTCTCGAGTGCGAACCTCACCGCCCGCTACTACGCGACGAGTCGCGACGCGGAGATCGTCGACACCGACCCGAGCCAGGTGCGCGCGATCGAGGCGACGTTCGCCCGCGACTGGAGCGCCGGCCCGTCGGGCGACCCGGCCGCACAGACGGTCGGTGCCCCCGGGCTCGTGTGGTCGCCGGGCGCCGGCGGCCGGACGGCCGAGTCCGCGCTCGCGGCCGAGATCAGGGCGGCGCGGACGAGCGTCGACTTCGAGTCAGAGGAGCTTGCGGACCGCACGATCATCGCCGCGCTCGCCGCCGATGCGCGGCGCGGCGTCGACTGCCGGATCGTCATGACCCGCTCGCAGGAGTGGGCGGCCGCGTTCGATGAGCTCGGGCGCGCGGGCTGCCGCGTGCGCGTCTTCCCCGACGATGCGAGCGCGCTCTACATCCACGAGAAGCTCATCCTCGACGACCCCGCGGGCACGGGTCGCTCGATGTTCCTCGGCTCTCAGAACGCGAGCGTCACCTCGCTCACCGAGAACCGCGAGCTCGGGGTCATCATCCGCTCGTCTCACGGCGGCCGGGGCGCGATCGGCCGGGCGGCGGCGACGTTCGACTCCGACTTCGCCCACGCCGACCCGTGGACGGGGAGCGCCCACCGGCCGGCACCCGCGCCGCCGCGCACGACGATCCCGACCCGCACGACGACCACGACCGGCACGCCGGCACCGACCGGAGCGCGCTGCCACCCACTGTCGAGCGCCGGCCACTGCTACGAGCCGGGCGAGTACTGCTCTGACGCGGACCACGGGATGCACGGGATCGCGGGCGACGGCGAGCCGATCGTCTGCACCGACAACGACGGCTGGCGCTGGGAGCCCGCCTAGTGTCGCGTTTGGTTCGTTCGTTGGCACCAAGAGGTGCCAGTGGTGGATGCCTGTCAAACCCGGGGCGCTGAGCCACAGAAACGCTCGCACCGGCCCCGCGTGCTACCCATGAGGTCATGGAGACACGCACGATTCCCCGCCTCGGCCGCGACGTGAGCGTCATCGGCCTCGGCACCTGGCAGCTTGGCGCCGACTGGGGCGAGGTCGCCCCGGAGGACGCCCGCGCGACGCTCGAGGCCGCGTACGCGGCCGGCGTCACGTTCTACGACACCGCCGACGTGTACGGCGACGGGCGCTCGGAGCGGTTCGTCGGCGCGTTCGCCGCCGAGCATCCGGACGTGCTCGTGGCGACGAAGATGGGCCGGCGCGCCGAACAGGCGCTGGAGAACTATTCGGCCGAGAACTTCGACGCATGGAACGCGCGCTCGCGCGAGAACCTCGGCGTCGAGCGGCTCGATCTCGTCCAGCTGCACTGCCCGCCCGATCCCGTGTTCACGAGCGACGCGGTGTTCGACGCGCTCGACGCAATGGTCGCCGACGGGCGGATCGCCGCCTACGGCGTGTCGGTCGAAACCTGCGCGCAGGCGCTTGAGGCGATCGCGCGCCCGCATGTCGCGACCGTGCAGATCATCCTCAACTGCTTCCGGCTCAAGCCGCTCGAGCGGGTGCTTCCGGCGGCCGTGGAGAACGGGGTCGGGATCATCGCGCGGGTGCCGCTCGCGTCGGGCCTCTTGTCCGGGCGCTACGACCAGCACACGGAGTTCGCGCCGGGCGACCACCGCAACTACAACCGCCGCGGCGAGCAGTTCGACGTCGGCGAGACGTTCTCCGGCGTCCCCTTCGAGGTCGGCCTGCGGGCGGTCGCCGAGCTCAAGGAGCTGCTCGGCCCCGGCCAGCCGCTCGCGCAGTTCGCGCTGCGCTGGGTGATCGACCAGCCGGGCGTCTCGACCGTGATCCCCGGCGCCCGCAATCCCGAGCAGGCCCGCCAGAACGCCGCGGCCGCCGCCCAGCCGCGGCTCTCACCCGATCAGCTCGACGGCGTGCGCGAGGTCTACGACCGGCTCATCCGGGAGCACGTTCACGACAGGTGGTGACGGGGCGGACCAGCCCGCCGCGCCGAAGGGTGATGCCGTCGTGCCCGGGAGTCTCCGACACATGAACGCGGCGTCGGGGGCTGCTGTGTCGATCGTTTTCGGCCCCCGGGAACGATTGACACGGCACGCCCTCTCCTGGGGTGGATGCGTCGATTGTTCCCGCGCGCGGGACTCATCGGGTCAGCCGCGGTCGAGCACGGCGATGCCGTCGGCGCCGAGCAGGTCGGCGAGCCTGACGGGCTCCACGAGCGAGACGCCGTCGCCGCTCAGCACGTCGCGCCAGGAGCCGCCGATCGGCCCGAGCGTGCCGCCCACCTCACGACGCACCGCGACCGCGACGAGCACCTGCTCGCGGCCTTCGCCCCGGGTGAAGCAGACGACGCCCGGGCCCGCGTCGACTGGCGAGTAGGCGCCGTCCGGCCCGAAGGAGTCCGGGCGGCGGATGCGCAGCCCCAAGAGCTGCGCGCACAGGCGCAGCTTCATCGTGTCGCGGTCGGGCGGCGAGCCGCCCATCACCCGGCGGAGCATCGCCTCATGCCAGTCCCAGTCGACGGGCCGGCGGTTGTCGGGGTCGACGAGCGCGCGCAGCGGCAGCTCGTCGCCCTGGTAGAGGTCGGGCACCCCCGGCGAGGTGAGCTTGAGCGCGAGCGTGCCGAGCGCGACGCGGTCCCCGAGCCGGGCGAGCCGCGCGACGAACGGTTCGAAGTCGCGCAGGAACGGCTCGTGCTCATAGAGCGCTTCGACGAACGTGCGCACGCCGCGCTCCCACGACTCGTTCTGCTCTATCCAGTTCGTGTTGCGCTTCGCCTCCCGGAGCGCCTTCTCCATGTAGCCGGCGACCCGTTCGCGCTCGATCGGCCACGCGCCCACAAGCGTCTGGAAGAGGAAGTAGCGCTCGAGACCGTCGGGCGCGCCGTCCACCGAGCGCAGCTCGTCGGTCAGGGACATCCAGCTCCGCACACGCTCAGGCCACTCGTCGGCAAGCCACGTCAGGGCGGTGATCCGCGCGCGCACGTCGGCCGAGCGCTTCGTGTCGTGGGTCATCGTCGTGAGCATCGCCAGCGGGAAGCGCCGCGCCCGCTCCACGTTGGCCGCGTGCAGCCGCTCGACGCTGATCCCGAACCGCCCCGGGTCGCCGCCGACCTCGCACAGCGAGAGCAGCCGGCCGTAGCGGTAGAACGCCGTGTCCTCGATGCCCTTGGCGACGACCGGCGGTGTCGTCTGCTGGAAGCGCACGACGAACTCGGCGGAGGCGTCACGCTCGCCGAGCAGCAACTCCGCGACCTCGGCCGGCAGCTCCGCCTCGCCGACGACCGCCCGGTCCTCGTCGGAGATCGGTTCGCCCGGGCGGATGTAGGAGCGGTAGACGGGGAACGCCGCCACGGCGGCACCTAGTAGTTCGATCGAAATGGTGGACGAGGCGCGAGGGGGCGGATCGAGCGCCGTCGACGCGGTGGACGGGGCGCGCGGCGCGCCGAGACCCCCGGTTGGCGAGAGCGTCCGGGCGAGTCGCTCCAGCTCGGGGCGGAACGTGGTGGACGCCTGCTTGCGCTTGGCCTCGAGCGCCACCTCGGCAAACGGGCGCGCGTCCCCGGAGAGCTCGACCCACAGCGCGTCGAACGCGCTCTCCGCGGCCGGGTCGACGAACACCTCGCAGACGTCGTTCAGGAACTCGTAGCCGACGGTGCCGGCCACCGGCCAGTCGCGCAGTGACTCACCGGACTCGAGGATCTTCTCGATCCAGACGACCGAGGCGCCGCCGTCGCGCAGTCGCTCGAAGTACTGAAGCGGGTCGGCGAGCCCGTCCGGGTGGTCGATCCGCAGAGCGTCGACGAGTCCCTCCCGCACCAGTCCGAGGACCAAACGGTGCGTCTCCTCGAACACCGACGGGTCCTCCTGGCGCACGCCCGCCAGCTCATCGATGTCGAAGAACCGCCGCCAGCGCCCGGTCGTCTCGTCGACGTCGAAGAACCGTCGGCGGAGTTCCGGGTCGCTCCAGAAGCGGTTGTGCTCATCGGTCGCCATGTGGTTGGGGACGATGTCGAGCACGATCCCGAGGCCCGCGGCGTGCGCGTCGCGGACGAGCGCGCGGAAGGCGGGCTCGCCGCCGAGATCCTCGGACAGCCGCGTCGGGTCGATGACGTCGTAGCCGTGCGTCGAGCCGTGACGGGCCTGGAGCGAGGGGGAGAGGTAGAGGTGGGAGACCCCGAGGTCGCGCAGGTAGGGGACGAGCCTGCCCGCGGCGGCAAAGCCGAAGTCCGGCGTCAGCTGCAGGCGGTAGGTCGCCCGCAACGGGCGTCGGGACGTCACGCTCACCGTCTACCCGTCAGGCGGGGCGGTTCACGCGGAGCCCGCGTCCCGACCGGTGCACGCGGAGGGTGCCGTCCCGGGCGGTTCACGCGAAGCCCGCGTCCTCCCGGCCGGATCACTCGACCCGCTTGAGGATCGTGATCGAGTGAGCGATCACGTCGACGAGATCCCGCGGCCCGTAGGAGGCGCTGCCCGCCTCGGCGTCCGGCTCGGCGGTCGACAGCTCAAGCTCCCAGCGCCGGCCCATGTTGGCGCGCGGCAGCCGGAACTGGCGATCCTCGAAGTGGGCGTTGAACAGCAGGACGAACGTGTCGTCGTCGATCTCCTGCCCCTGCGGCCCGCGACTCGTGATCGCATCGCCGTTGAGGAACATGCCGAGCGCCGCCTCGCCGTGCTCCCAGTCGCGCGGGGTCATCCGCCGCCCGTCGGCCCGGAACCACCAGACGTCCGGCAGCGAGCTCCCGTCCACCTCGTGGCCGCGCAGGAACGAGTCGCGGCGGAACGTGCAGTGCTCACGGCGCAGGCGGATGAGACGTCGCGTGAACGCGTGCATGCGGTCGCGCTCGCCGTCGCGGTTCCAGTCGTACCAGGACAGCTCGGAGTCCTGGCACCAGCCGTTGTTGTTGCCCCGCTGGGTGCGACCGATCTCGTCGCCGCCGAGCAGCATCGGCGTGCCCTGGGAGACGAACAGGGTCGTCAGGAAGTTGCGCTGCTGGCGCAGGCGCAGACGCTGGATCTCCGGATCGTCGGTCTCGCCCTCGGCGCCGCAGTTCCACGAGCGGTTGTCGTCGGTCCCGTCGCGGTTGTCCTCGCCGTTGGCCTCGTTGTGCTTCTCGTTGTAGGAGACGAGGTCGCGCAGCGTGAACCCGTCGTGCGCGGTGATGAAGTTGATCGACGCGAACGGGTCCCGGCCGTCCGCCTCGTAGAGGTCCGCGGAGCCCGAGAGCCGTTCGGCGAGCTGGCCGACGGGCGCCTGGGTGCGCCAGAAGTCGCGCATCTGGTCGCGGTAGACGCCGTTCCACTCAGACCACAGAATCGGGAAGTTGCCGACCTGGTAGCCGCCGGGCCCGACGTCCCACGGCTCGGCGATGAGCTTGACCTGGGAGAGGACCGGGTCCTGATGAATCGTGTCGAAGAACGCCGACAGGCGGTCGACGTCGTAGAGCTCGCGCGCAAGCGCCGAGGCGAGATCGAAGCGGAAGCCGTCGACGTGGCACTCGATCACGAAGTAGCGCAACGAGTCCATGATCATCCGCAGCACCGCGGGATTGACGGCGTTCAGCGAGTTGCCGGTCCCGGTGAAGTCCATGTAGTGGTGCGGGTCGTCGGGCACGAGGCGGTAGTAGGAGGCGTTGTCGACGCCCTTGAACGACAGCATCGGCCCGAGGTGGTTGCCCTCAGCGGTGTGGTTGTAGACGACGTCGAGGATCACCTCGATGCCCGCCTTGTGCAGTGCCTTGACCATGCCCTTGAACTCCCGCACCTGCTCGCCGCGCCGCCCGGTGGCCGCGTACTCGGAATGGGGCGCGAAGTAGCCGATCGTCGAGTAGCCCCAGTAGTTCGTCAGGCCGTGCTCGTGCAGGAACGCCTCGTCGCAGATGTGGTGGACGGGCAAAAGCTCGACCGCTGTCACCCCGAGATCCTTGAGATACTCGAGCGCCGGGTCGGAGGCGAGGCCGGCGTAGGTGCCGCGCAGCTCCTCGCGCACGTCCGGGTGGGTCATCGTGAAGCCGCGGACGTGGGTCTCGTAGATGATCGTGTCCGCGAACGGGATGTTCGGCGGACGGTCGTCCTCCCAGTCGAACGCCTCGTCGATGACGATCGACTTCGGCACGACCGTCGCGTCGTCCTCGTCGTCGCGCTCGAGGTCGGCGTCGTCCTCGCCGGCGCCGACGACGTAGGGCAGGATGTTCGGGTCCTGCGACCAGTCGACGGTCCCCTCGATCGCCTTCGCGTAGGGGTCGATGAGGAGCTTGGAGGGGTTGAAGCGGTGGCCCTCGTCGGGCGCGTAGGGCCCGTGGACCCGGTAGCCGTAGCGCTGTCCGGGCCCGATTCCGGGCAGGTAGCAGTGCCAGTTGTGCGCGCGCTTGAACGGCACCTCGACGCGCGTTTCGACGCCCTCCTCGTCGAACAGGCAGAGCTCGACGCGCTCCGCGTTCTCGGAGAAGATCGAGAAGTTCGTGCCCCGTCCGTCCCACCGCGCACCGAGCGGAAACGGCCGTCCCGGCCAGACGTCGGTCATCGGATGAGCGCCGCAGACATGCCCGGCAGTGTGATGTATCCGTCGTCGAGATGCGTTTCGCCCCCGGCGGAGAGCTCGACGACGGTCCCCTCGCAGCGCACGCGGGTGGGGCCGGTGGCGAAGTTCCCGACGAGCGTGTGCGGGCCGCGCCGGGCCCGCACCCAGCCCGCGTCCTCGTCGAACTCGATGGCCTCGAAATCGCCGGGCTCCAGACGCGCCCGGGCGGCGATCAGATCGCGGTAGAGCCGGTCGAGCACCGCATCGGGCCGCCGGGTGAGCTTCGAGCGTTCGAACGTCGCCGGGTCCTCGGGATCGGGCACGTCGGCGCCGAACGACGAGAACGACGCGAACTCCTCGCGCCGGCCGGTCCGCGTCGCCTCGGCGATGTCGGGATCGATGTGGTTCGTGAAGAACTGGAACGGCGCGAGCTCCCCGTACTCCTCGCCCATGAACAGCATCGGTACGAACGGCGAGAGCAGGGTCCAGAACGCCGCCAGCGGCCGCGCCGGGGCCGGCATCCGGTCGCCGTGGGCGCGGTTGCCGACCTGATCGTGGTTCTGGGAGAAGACGACGAAGCGCGCGACCGGCACGTCGTCGGCGGGCGCGCCGAAGCGCCGGCGTCGGAACGGCGAGTAGTTCCCGTCGTCGACGTGGGGGCGGTGCAGCGCCTTGGCGAATTGGGCGAGCGTGCCGAAGTCCGCGTAGTAGCCGTCCCGCTCCTCGGTGATGAGCGTGCGCAGCGCATGGTGGAAGTCGTCGGCCCACGCCGCGTCGCAGGCGAAGCCGCCGCGCTCGCGCGGGCGCATGACGCGCGGGTCGTTCATGCCCGACTCGGCGATGACGAGCGCGTCCGGGCGGATCGCGTGCACGCGGCGGGCGAGCTCGGCGACGATGTGCTCGGCGCCCTGGTCGTGAATCGCGTGGATCGCGTCGAGGCGCAGGCCGTCGACCCCGAAGTCCCGCACCCAGCCCTCGGCGCTCTGGCAGACCCATTCGCGCACCGGGTCGCAATCGGCCTGGTCGTAGTTGATCGCCCTGCCCCAGGGCGTCGCGTAGACGTCGGTGAAGTAGGGGCCGAACGCCTCGAGCGCCTGGTTGCCGGAGGCGCCGACGTGGTTGTAGACGACATCGAGGATGACCGCGAGGCCGTGGCGGTGGGCGGCGGCGACGAGCTCGGCGAACCCCTCCGGCCCGCCGTAGGAGGACTGCGCCGCGGAGATGTAGACGCCGTCGTAGCCCCAGCCGCGCGCGCCGGGGAACTCGGCGATCGGCATCAGCTCGATCGCGGTGATGCCGCGCTCGGCAAGCTCGGCGAGGTGCTCGGCGGCGGCCGCGAACGTCCCCGCCTCCGTGAACGTGCCGACGTGCAGCTCGTAGACGATCAGCCGATCGAGCGCCGGCGCCCGGAAGCCGTCGTCGGCGCCCGGCAGCCCGCGCGCGTCGAACACGCGGGAGGACCCGCGCAGTCCCCCCGGCTGCGAGCGCGAGCACGGGTCGGGAAGCTCACGCCCGTCGACGAGGAAGGCGTACTCCGCGCCCGGGTCGGCGGGCAGGACGCCCTCGTAGACGCCGAAGCCGGCGGGCTGCAGCTCGTAGTCGTCGCCGGCGAGGCGCAGCATCAGCCGCTCGGCGCGCGGCGCCCACACGCGGAACTCGGTGCGCCCGTCGCCGAGCGGGCGCGCCCCGAGCGTGCGCTCCCAGGGGTAGACCGCGAGTCTCTCCTCGATCGGGGTGCTCATCTCAAAGCGGCTACGCGTCCGGCGCGAGCCAGATTCCCGCAAGTGGGGGCAGCGTCAACTCGGCCGATACCTGCTGGCCGTGCCAGGGGATCGGCTCGGGCGCGACGCCGCCGAGGTTGCCGACGTCCGAGCCGCCGTAGTAGGAGGAGTCGGTGTTGAGCACCTCGCGCCAGGGGACCGCGCGCGGCAGGCCGATCCGGTAGCCGTAGCGGGGCACCGGGGAGAGGTTGGCGACGAACACGAGCAGGCGCGCACCGTCCGCCGAGCGGCGGGCGAACGCGAGCACGTTGTTGTCGGCGTCGTTGGGTTCGAGCCACCAGAACCCCTCGGGGTCGGCGTCGAGCTCCCAGAGGGCCGGCTCGGCCCGGTAGGCGCGGTTGAGGTCGCGGACGAGCGCCTGGATGCCGGAGTGCTCGGCAAACTCGAGCAGGTGCCAGTCGAGCGAGCGCTGCTCTGACCACTCGTCCTTCTGGGCGAACTCCTGGCCCATGAACAGGAGCTTCTTGCCGGGATGCGCCCACATGTACGCGTAGAGCGCGCGCAGGTTGGCGAGCTTCTGCCAGTGGTCGGAGCCGCCCATCTTCGAGTAGAGCGAGCCCTTGCCGTGGACGACCTCGTCGTGGGAGAGCGGCAGCACGAAGTTCTCGCTGAACGCGTACATGAGCGAGAACGTGAGCTCGTGGTGGTGGTAGCGGCGGTAGATCGGGTCCTGCTGGAAGTAGGCGAGCGTGTCGTGCATCCAGCCCATGTTCCACTTGAAGCCGAAGCCGAGGCCGCCGAGGTACGTCGGGCGCGAGACCCCCGGCCAGGCGGTCGACTCCTCGGCGACCGAGACGATCCCGGGCTCCGCGCCGTAGATCGTCTCGTTGAGCTGCTTGAGGAACGAGACGGCGTCGAGGTCCTCGCGGCCGCCGAACTCGTTCGGGACCCACTCGCCCTCGCGCCGCGAGTAGTCGAGGTAGAGCATCGAGGCGACCGCGTCGACGCGGATCCCGTCGACGTGGTACTCGCGCAGCCAGAAGAGCGCGTTGGAGATGAGGAAGTTGCGGACCTCGTGTCGGCCGAAGTTGAACACGAGCGTGCCCCAGTCCGGGTGCGCGCCCCGCCGCGGGTCGTCGTGCTCGTAGAGCGCCGAGCCGTCGAAGCGCGCGAGCGCGAACGCGTCGCGCGGGAAGTGCGCGGGCACCCAGTCGAGGATCACTCCGATCCCGTTCGAGTGCAGGCGGTCGACGAAGGCGCGCATGTCGTCGGGGCTGCCGTAGCGCGGCGTCGGGGCGTAGTAGCCGGTCACCTGATAGCCCCAGGAGCCGCTGAACGGGTGCGCCATCACCGGCAGGAGCTCGACGTGCGTGAAGCCGAGATCCGCCACGTAGGCCGAGAGCTCATCGGCGAGCTCGGTGTAGGTGAGCGAGCGGTTGTCCTCGAGCGAGTTGAGCCGCCAGGAGCCGAGGTGGACCTCGTAGATCGACATCGCCTCGTGCAGCGGCTGCGCGGCGTCGCGGGCCTTGAGGAACGCGCCGTCCTCGGGCGACCAGCGGTGCCGGGGGGTGACGATCACCGACGCCGTCTTCGGCGGAAGCTCGGTTTCCTGCGCGTAGGGGTCCGCCTTGAGCAAGAGCTCCCCGTCGGCCGAGAGGATCTCGTACTTGTAGCGCTGGCCCTCGCCGACATCGGGCACGAACAGCTCCCACACCCCGCTCGAGCCGAGCACGCGCATCGGATGGATGCGCCCGTCCCACGAGTTGAAGTCGCCGACGACGCTCACCGCGCGCGCCGCGGGCGCCCACACCGCGAACGCCGTGCCGCCGATCCCGTCGATCGTGCGCACGTGCGCGCCGAGCCGGTCGTAGAGCGCCTCGTGGCGTCCCTCGCCGATCAGGTGCATGTCGAGCTCCCCGATCGTCGGCAGGAACGCGTAGGGATCGACGATCGTGAACGTCCCGCCCGGGCCGTAGTCGACCTCGAGCCGGTACCTCAACGGGAGCTCGCCCGCGACCTCGCCCTCGAAGATGCCGGCCGGGTGGATCTGCGTGAGCGGGACTGGCTTGCCGCCGTCCACGAGCACCGAGATCGCCTGCGCCGACGGGCGCATCGCGCGGATGATCACCCGACCGTCCGGGCCGGGGTGGGCGCCGAGGACGGCGTGGGGCTCAGGGTGCTCGCGCCGCGCGAGGCGGTCGAGCTCGGCGGGCGCGGGCGTGGGGGTCGCGGTCTTGGACGGGGTCATGCGGCCTCCAGCAGTCGGGCGATGCCGGCCACGGGGATCGGCAGCCAGTCGGGACGGTTGTCGAGCTCGTAGCGCAGCTCGTAGACGGCCTTCTCCAGCTCGAACACGGCGAGCAGGTTGAGCACCGCGGCCTCGCCCGCCGGCAGGAGCGCCGGCTCGATCGTCGTGAAGTACTGCTCGAGGAACGTCTGGCGGGCGCGGTCCTCGAACTGGCCGGGCGCCGGCTGCCCGTGGAGGATCGCCACGGCCGAGGTCGCGTAGGCGAACGAGCGCAGCATGCCGGCGACGTCGCGCAGCGGCGAGGCCTTCTGCCGGCGCTCGAACAGCGGTCGCGCGGGCTCGCCCTCGAAGTCGATCACGGTCCACGCGGCGTCGGGGTCGGGCGTGCGCCGGTGGAGCGTCTGGCCGAGGTGGTAGTCGCCGTGGGTGCGGATCGCCCGGCCGCCGACCCCGAGCTGGGCCCGCTGCGCGATGTGCTCACGCACGTCCTGGCCGCGCCCGAGGATCGGCGCCACGCGCTCGTCCTCCGGCAGCCGCACGAAGATCCGCTCCACGTCCTCGTCGATCGTCGCCACGAGCAGCGACAGCGACTCGGCGCTCGGCTCCTCGGGCGCGAACGCCGGGTCGCCGGGATCGGACGCGAGCGCGTTGTGCAGCCGAGCGGTCACCCGGCCGAGCGAGCCGAGCGAGTTGATGAACGCCGCGGGATCGGTGCGGATCTGCTCGAGCGCGAGCTCCCAGCCGCCGGTCGCGCCCGTCAGGAACCGCTGCGCGACGCCGAGCGTCGCGGCGAGCGAGCGGCCCTCGTACTCGTACCAGCCGTGGAGCGGCGCGATGTTCGGGAAGCCGTGGGCGGTGAGGAAGCGCAGCACCTCAAGCTCGGGGTTGATCCCGGGCTCGACCCGCCGGAACACCTTGAGCACCGTCTCGTCGCCGAACACGGTCGAGGAATTCGACTGCTCGACCCCCATCGGGCGGGCGGGCGCGTCGAGGGGCAGCGGACCGCTCTCCTCGACATGGCGAAAGCGCATGCAGCCGCCGGCGGTCTCGGCCGACAGCCCGGCCGCCATCGCCCGAAGCAGCGCCCGCGCGAGCTCCGGATCGGAGACCGCGTCGACCGCGACCCGTCCGTCGCCCGCCGGCGAGATCGCCGAGCTCCCGGCGGCCCGCGCCGGCTGCAGCAGCGCGATCGGCAGCTGGTAGAGCTCGTGCGCGCCGGTCGCGAACCGCGCCTGGGCGATGAGCACGCGCACCGGCGGCTCGTCCGAGATCTCGACGTCCTCGTCGACCTGCAGCGCCGAGATCCCGCGCGACTTCGAGGCGTACCAGCGCTGCTCCTGCAGCCACTCGGCGATCCGCTCCGCGTCGAGGCCGGAGATGGTGGTCGGTTGGGTTGTCGTCTCGTCGCTCATCGATGGTCCCTGTCGTCGCTGCGTGCCCGCTGGGGCACTCCTAGATCGCCTCCTCGCCCTCTTCCACGAGCTGGAACCAGTAGAAGCCGCGGGGCGCGAGCGTGAGAAGGTAGGACAGCTCGCCGATCCGCGGGAAGCGGCTGCGCCCGAACAGCTCGACCGGGTAGCGGCCGGCGCACGCCGAGAGGTCGATCTCGACCGCCTGGGCGGAGCGGGCAAGGTTGTGGACGCAGAGCACGAGGTCCTCCTCGTAGCGGCGCAGCACGGCGAAGATCCGCGGGTTGGAGGTCGTGATCGGCTCGTAGGTGCCCATTCCGAACACCGGATGCTCCTTGCGCAGCGCGATGAACCGATGCATCCAGCGCAGCAGCGAGGTCGGCGTGCGCAGCTGCGCCTCGACGTTCACCGCCTGGTAGCCGTAGACCGGGTCCATGAGCGGCGGCGCGTAAAGCTGGGCGAAGTCCGCGCGCGAGAAGCCGCCGTTGCGGTCGCCGGTCCACTGCATCGGCGTGCGCACGCCGTCGCGGTCGCCGAGGAAGATGTTGTCGCCCATCGCGATCTCGTCGCCGTAGTAGAGGACGGGCGAACCGGGCAGCGAGAACAGGATCGCGGTCATCAGCTCGATCTCGTCGCGGCCGTTGTCGAGCAGCGGCGCGAGGCGGCGACGGATGCCGAGGTTGATCTTCATGCGCGGGTCCTTGGCGTACTCGTTGTACATGTAGTCGCGCTCGTCGTCGGTCACCATCTCGAGCGTGAGCTCGTCGTGGTTGCGCAGGAACAGCCCCCACTGGCAGCCGGGCGGGATCTCCGGGGTGCGCTCGAGGATCTCGTAGATCGGGGTCGCCTGCTCGCGCCGCACCGCCATGAACATCCGCGGCATCACCGGGAAGTGGAAGCACATCTGGCACTCGTCGTCGTCGCCGAAGTACTCGACGACGTCGGCCGGCCACTGGTTGGCCTCCGCGAGCAGGACGCGGTCGGCGTAGTTCTCGTCGATCACCCGGCGGACCTTCTTGAGGAACTGGTGGGTCTCCTGGAGGTTCTCGCAGATCGTCCCCTCCCGCTCGTACAGGTAGGGGACGGCGTCGAGCCGGAAGCCGTCGAGCCCCATGTCCATCCAGAAGCGCAGCACGCCGAGCATCGCGTCGTGGACCTCGGGGTTGTCGTAGTTGAGGTCCGGCTGGTGGGAGAAGAAGCGGTGCCAGTAGTAGGCGCCGGCGACCGGGTCGTACGTCCAGTTCGACGTCTCGGTGTCGGTGAAGATGATGCGCGCCGCCTGGTAGCGCTCGTCGGTGTCCGACCACACGTACCAGTCGCGCTTGGGGTTGTCCGGGCTCGAGCGCGACTCCTGGAACCACGGATGGTCGGAGGACGTGTGGTTCATCACCATGTCGGCGATCACGCGGATCCGTCGTGCGTGGGCGGCGTTGATCAGCTCCTGGACGTCGTCGACGGTCCCGTAGTCGGGGTGCACCTTCGTGAAGTCCGAGATGTCGTAGCCGCCGTCGCGCAGCGGCGACTCGTAGAACGGCAGAAGCCAGATGCAGTCGATCCCGAGCCACTGCAGGTAGTCAAGCTTCTCGATCAGCCCGCGGAAGTCGCCCGAGCCGTCGCCGTTGCCGTCGAAGAAGCCGCGGATGTGGATCTCGTAGAACACCGCGCGCTTGAACCACAGCGGCTCGGGCTCGAACCAGGCCGTGTTCTGGGTGCCGGTGGGGGCGCCGCTCGGCTGGCCGGCAGGGGCGAGCCGGCTGCCGGGCGCCTCCCGGGCGAGCAGGTGGGTGAGCGTCTGCGGACCGACCGACACGGTCAGCGATCCCTCCGGGCGCGCTCCACCGGCACGTGCGGCAGCAAGCGTCCCATCACAGCTCCACCGTGAGCACGTGCGCCATCCGCCACCCGGGCGCGAGGCGGACGAAGTTGTGCCCGATCCGCCACGCGTAGCGCTCGCCGGAGAGCAGGTCGTGCGCGGTGAACGCCGGCGGCACCCCGACCGACGCGGGGATCGCGACCATCCCCTCCTGCGGCACGTGCGCGTCGAGGCACACGACCGTGATGATCGTGTCGCCCCCGGTCCGCTTCGCGTAGGCGATGAGCCCGTCGTTGCCGGTGTCGAGGAACGTGATGTTCGAGAGCTCCTGGAGCGCCGGATGCGCGCGGCGGATCTCGTTGAGGCGGCTCACCATCGGCAGCAGCGGGCCGTCGAGTGCGCGCTCGTGGATCTCGTACTTCTCGGAGTGCAGGTACTCCTCGGAGCCCGGCGCCGCCGGCACGTTCTCGTAGTGCTCGTAGCCGGAGTAGATCCCGTAGCTCGGGCTGAGCGTCGCCGCCAGCACGAGCCGCGCCTCGAACGCCGGCCGCCCGCCCTCCTGCAGGTAGGCGTGGAGGATGTCGGGCGTGTTCGTGAAGAAGTTCGGCCGGAAGTACTCCTGCTCGCCGGAGTACGCAAGCTCGGACACGTACTCGGTGAGCTCGTGCCGGCCGTTCTTCCACGTGAAGTACGTGTAGGATTGGGTGAAGCCGATCTTCGCGAGGTGTCGCATCACCGAGCGCCGGGTGAACGCCTCCGCGAGGAAGATCACGTCGGGGTTGACCGCGTGGACCTCGTCGATCAGCCACTCCCAGAACGCGAACGGCTTCGTGTGCGGGTTGTCGACCCGGAAGACCGTGATCCCGCAGTCGACCCAGTGCAGGACGACGCGGAGCAGCGCGTCCCAGAGCCCCCGCCAGTCGGGCGAGTCCCAGTTGACGTTGTAGATGTCCTGGTAGCGCTTCGGGGGGTTCTCGGCGTACTTGAGCGTGCCGTCCGGGCGGCGGTGGAACCACTCGGGGTGCTCGGTGAGCCACGGATGGTCGGCGGAGGCGTTGATCGCGAGGTCGAGCGCGACGTCCATGTCGTGGGCGGCCGCTGTCGCGGTGAGCGAGCGCAGGTCATCCTCGGTGCCGAGCTCCGGGTGGATCGCGTCATGGCCGCCGCTCGCGTCGCCGATCGCGTACGGAGAGCCGGGGTCGCCGGGAGCGGCGGTCGGGGCGTTGTCGCGCCCCTTGCGGTTCGTCAGCCCGATCGGGTGGATCGGCGGCATATAGAGCACGTCGAAGCCGAGCTCCGCCAGGCGCGGGATCTGCGCCTCGACGCCCCGCAGCCCGCCCCAGGAGCGCGGGAACAGCTCGTACCACGCGCCGAAGCGGGCGCGCAACCGGTCGACGTCGGCGACGAGCGGCCGCTCGAGCGTGACGCTCCCGTGCCGGATCGGGTTGCCCTCGACGACCTCGGCGAGCTCGTCGCGGAGCGCGACGGCGTGCTTGGCGTGCGGCCGCAGATCGGGGTCCTCGAGCTGCTGGATCGCGCGCTCGATCTGCTCGGCGGCCGTCGGCTCGGAGGCGTGCTCGGCGGCCGCGCGCAGAAGCACGACTCCCTCCGAGAGCTCGCCCGAGAGATCCTCCTGGCCCGCGGCCACCTTGCGCTGCAGCTCGTCGCGCCAGGTGCCGAACTGGTCGGTCCAGGCCTCGATCGTGTACTCCCAGCGTCCCGGCTGGTCGACCGTGAAGCGGCCGGCCCAGCGGACGCCGCCGAGATGGGCGTCGATCGGGTGCAGCGGACTCTCGCCGACGGTGCCGTCGGGCGCGCGGTGGCGGACGACCGCGCGCAGGATCTCATGGCCGTCGCGGAACACGTCGGCGGCGACGTCGATCACGTCGCCGACGCAGCGCTTGACCGCGTAGCGGCCGCCATCGACCGCCGGGGACGGATACTGGATGACGATCCGGCGCGGCGGCTCGCTGCGTCCGCGCGCCGGGCCGGCGGCGCGGGCGGGGGCCGAGGTCTCGACGCTCATCGACGGATGCCCAGGGGGGCGTGGGCGAAAAGGTCCACCACCCGAACATAACCGCCATCCCGCATCGGGTAAACACCAGGGGGTGAACGAACGATCCGCAGACGGCCCGGGCGGCCGCCTCGCCGCCGATGGGGGCGAGCCGGCGGCGGGGCGCGAACGACTCACGTACGGCTCCTACCTCGCGCTCGACGAGCTGCTCGCCGCGCAGCGTCCGCGCACCGACCGGCCGGACGAGATGCTGTTCATCGTCATCCACCAGGTGTACGAGCTGTGGTTCAAGCAGCTCCTCTACGAGGCGGCACGGATGCAGCGCTGCCTCGCCGAGGACGCGGCGCCCGCAGCCTCCCGGGCGATCGAGCGGATGCGCACGATCCTCAAGACGGTCGTCGCCCAGGTCGACGTGCTGGAGACGATGACACCGTCGCAGTTCGCGGCGTTCCGCGACGCGCTCGACTCCGCGAGCGGCTTCCAGTCCGGGCAGTTCCGGGAGTTCGAGGTGATGCTCGGCCGCCGCGACGAACGCGCGCTGCGGCCGTTTCGCCCGGACTCCCCTGAGCGGGAGCGGCTCAAGGCGGCGATGGCGCGCCCGTCGCTGTTCGACAGCCTGCTCGCCTACCTCGCGGCGCGCGGCTACCCGGTGCCCGAGGCGGTCGTCGAGCGCGACGTGTCGGTCGCCTACGAGCCCTCGGAGGCCGTGCGCGCGGCGCTCCTGCGCGTCTACGCCAACGACGGCCCCGAGGCGGCGCTCTGCGAGCGCATGGTCGATCTCGACGAGGGCGTCATGGAGTGGCGCTACCGCCATGTCCAGATGGTCCGGCGGATGATCGGCTCGAAGCCCGGCACGGGCGGCTCGGCGGGCGTCGACTACCTCGCCTCGACGCTCATGCAACCGGCGTTCGCGGACCTGTGGGCCGTCCGCAGCGAGATCGTCTGAGCGTGGGCGTCGTGCGCGACGAGACCGGTCTGACCGTGGACGTCGAGCGCATCGAGATCGGCCTGACCGTGGACCTCGTGCGCATCGAGATCGGCCTGACCGTGGACCTCGTGCGGAACGAGACCGTATGACCGTGGACCTCGAGCGCTCAAGCGGCGTCCAGCTGCACATCACCTCGCTGCCCGGGGGCCGGCTCGGCTCCGAGGCCTACCGATTCGTCGACTGGCTGGCCGCCGCCGGCCAGTCGTGGTGGCAGGTGCTCCCGCTCGGCCCGCCCGACCGCTACCGCTCGCCGTACAAGTCGGCCTCGGCGTTCGCCGCCTGGCCGGGATTCCTCGCCGAGTCGCGGGCGCCGGTGAGCGCCGCGGAGATCGCCGACTTCCGCGAGCGCCACGCCTACTGGATCGGCGGCTGGGAGCGGTTCTCGAGCCGCGGGGCGGTCGCCGACCAGGTCCGCTTCGAGCGCGAGTGGGGAGCGTTGCGCCGCTACGCCGCCGAGCGCGGCGTCCGCATCCTCGGGGACGTCGCGATCTACGTCTCTCCCGGCGGCGCCGACCACCGCACCTGGCCCGAGCTCTTCCGGCGCGACGCGGTGGCGGGCGTGCCGCCCGACGCCTACTCGGCGACCGGGCAGCTGTGGGGCAACCCGCTGTACGACTGGCCGGCGGTGCGCCGGCGCGGCTACCGCTGGTGGGTGGAGCGCGTGCGGCGCACGCTCGAGCTGTTCGACACCGCGCGCATCGACCACTTCCGGGGGCTCGTCGCCTATTGGGCCGTGCCCCGGGGCGCGCGCAGCGCGGCGGGCGGCCGCTGGCGTCGCGGCCCGGGGACGGGGCTCTTCCGCGCGCTCGAGCGCGAGCTCGCGCCGCGGCCCACGTGGCGGCGCGCGGCGGCTGACCGGAGCTGGAGCGGACCGCTGCACGTCCCGCTCGTCGCCGAGGACCTCGGCGTCATCACCGCGCCCGTCGAGCGCCTGCGGGCGGCGCTGCGGCTGCCGGGGATGCTCGCCGTCCAGTTCGGGATGGAGCCCGACGAGCCGGAGTCCGTGCACCGGCTGGAGAACCACACCGCCGACCGGATCGTCTACACCGCCACCCACGACCAGGACACCCTGCGGGGTTGGCTCGACTCGTTGCCCGACGCGCAGCGCGCGTTCGTGCTCGGCGAGGTCGCCCGTCACGGCGTCGCCGAGCCCCGCGCCCCATGGTGGGGACTGATTCGCTACACGTTCTCCTCGCCGGCCCGGGTGGCGATGGTCCAGGCCCAGGACGTGCTCGGCCTCGGCTCACAGGCGCGCATGAACCAGCCCGGACGCGCGGGCAGCAGCTGGCGCTGGCAGATGGAGCCGGGCGCTTTGACGCCCGCGCTCGGCCGGCGGCTGCGCGCCGCGACCGAGGAGGCGGGCCGGCTGCCGGCGGGGCGCTGAGCGGCCCGGACCGCGGCCGCCACTGGGACAGCCGGCCGGGGCGGGGCAGCGGGGTCATTTCAGAACAATTTCGATCGGATTTTGTGCGAGTACGAAATGGTCGCTGACAGGCCTCAGATCGGACACTTGACCGGTGTGGGCGCCCGGCGCGGCGCCGATCCGCTCGGGCCGCCACCGCTCGCCGCCCGCTTCTGAGCAATGCGTCCGTCAGCCGTCGCGGCGCACGACGACGAGGCCGTCGAGCTCGGTCTCGAGCGCCCAGCCCGGGACGGGATGCTCGCCGCGGAAGAGCGTGTCGACGACCGATGTGACGCCGGTGGAGCCGAATCCGTCGGGCCTGCCGTGACGGGCGTCGTGAAATGCGATCGCGCCGCCCGGCCTGATGTGGGGATGCCACATCTCCCAGTCCTCCCGGCAGCCCTCCGCGGAGTGGTCGCCGTCGACGAACACGAAGTCGACGGCCGGCCCGCGCCAGGCGCGCCCGACGTCTTGGGAGCGGGCGATGTGCCAGCGGATCCGCGGGCCGCGAGTGCCGCTCCCGAACCGCCGGATCGCGCGCCGGGTGGCGAACGGCGCGGCGCGCCAGCCGCCGGGCAGCGAGGACCCGCCCTCGACGAACGGGTCGATGAGGTGCAGTTCGCTCTCCGGGCCGAGCGCTCGACAGAGCAGGATCGCCGAGGACCCCTCGTAGACGCCGATCTCGACGACGCACGCGCCGCCGCGCGCGCGACGCGTCAGCACGTCGGCCTCGGCGGCCGAGATCATCGGCCGCGGCGGGATGAGCCCGGCGGCGAGTGCGAGCGCACGCGCCCGCGGGTGGTCGCGCACGCGGTCGGGGACGAGCGAGCGGATCGTCTGCGGAAGCGGCATCGGCGGGGAGGCTACGCGGCTGCGCGTGCCGTGTGATCGCGACGCCGGCCGCAGGGCTTCGTCACCGCGCACCCCCGGCCGCACGGGCTTCGTCACCGCGCACCCGCCGGCCGCACGGCTTCGTCACCGCGCACCCGCCGGCCGCGCCTCCCGCAGCCGCTGCTTGAGCTCGCGGTAGACGTACGTCCAGTCGCCCCGCAGCGCCCGCCGGCGGGTTCGGGCGGCGGGCGCGATCAGCCGCGCCGGATCGACGCGGACCTCGACGCCGTCGGCGGCGAGCGCGCGCAGCACCCGGCGGGCGATCGCGACCTGGCCGAGGGCGGTCGGATGGACGTGGTCGACCATCACGTGGTTGCGCGCGCCGAAGTCGGCCAGCGAGACGACGAGCGCGTCGTGCGCGGCCGCGCCGCGCCGAATCGCCTCCTCGAGCGCGGCCAGCCGCCGCGGATCGACCGGCGGGCGGCCGAGTGCGCGCGGCGGGGTGAGGCAGACCACCCGCACGCAGCGCTCCCGCAGGAACGCGACCGCCGCGACCTGACGCGCCGCGAACGTCTCCGCCTCCCATCCGGGGCCGCGGACGTCGTTGACGCCGATGTACAGGCAGCCGAGGTCGTAGGGCCCGTCCGGGTCGGCCGCGCGCGCCAGGAACGCCGGGATCTGCGTCCCGAGGACATGCGCAACATCGGCTCCGTCGACGGCGTAGCCGGTGTAGGGCAGGCCGAGGCCGCGCGCCGTCCACAGCGCCCAGGACTGCAGCGCTACGCCCCATTGCAGCTCGCCGCCGCCGTTCGTGATCGAGTCGCCGAACGCGAGCACGCCCAGATGGGGGGTCGAGGGCGGCACGGGCGCGCGATCGTGGGGTCTCGAGGGCGGCACGGACGCGCGATCGTAGAAACTCCGGCTCGGGGGGCTCCCGGAAACGCCGCGTCCGGCGGCCGGACGCCCGCGCGCTTGCTATCTATCCGCCGGTGACGGACACTGCGTCGATCGACGGCAGCCGCGACATCGCGTGCGCCACCGCTGACCTCGCGGGCCGCCTGCCCGAGCCGCTCGCGCCGCTCGCGCGGCTCGCGTTCAACTACCGCTGGTCGTGGCTGCCCGGTGCGCCGGAGCTGTTCGAGGCGCTCGACCCCGAGCGGTTCGCGCTCTGCGGCCAGAACCCCGTGCGCATGCTCGGGGAGCTGCCCCGCCGCCGGCTGGAGGCGATCGCGGCGGACGCCTCGCTGCTCGAGCGCGCCGGCCAGCTCGAGTCCGAGCTGCGCGCCGAGCTCAAGCGGCCGGTGGAGGAACGGTGGCGGGCGGTCGACGCCCCGATCGCGTTCCTGTGCGCGGAGTACGGCGTCCACGTGTCGCTCCCGGTGTACTCGGGCGGGCTCGGCGCGCTCGCGGGCGACCTGCTCAAGGAGGCCTCCGACCGCGGGCTCGATCTCGTCGCGGTCGGCCTCATGTATCGCAAGGGCTACTTCCGGCAGCGGATCGACGCGTCCGGCTGGCAGCACGAGTACTGGGTCGAGACCGACCCCGAGCGGCTCCCCGCCGCGCTCGTCACCGCCGAGGACGGCGCGCCGCTCACGGTCGCGGTCCCGATCGGCGCCGGGATCGTGACCGCGCGCATCTGGCGTGTCGACGTCGGCCGGGTGGCGCTCTACATGCTCGATTCCGACTGCCCGGAGAACGATCCACTGCAGCGCTGGATCACCGGCCGGCTGTACGACGGGGACCCGCAGACGAGGCTCGCGCAGTACGCGCTGCTCGGCGTCGGCGGCGTCCGGGCGCTGCGCGCGATGGGCTACGAGCCGGGCGTCATCCACCTCAACGAGGGCCATGCCGCGCTCGCCCCGCTCGAGCTCGGCCGCAGCGGCGACGGGACGACCGCACCCCTCGAGGAGCTCGTCGAGCGGGCACGGGCCCGGACGGTGTTCACGACCCACACCCCCGTGCCGGCGGGCAACGACTCGTACGCTCCGGCCGAGATCGAGGAGGCGCTCGGCAGCCTCGCGGTCGAGCTTGGGGCGACGCCCGCGGAGCTGCTCGCGCTCGGACGCAACGCCCCTCGCGACGGCAACGGCCCCGACGAGGGCGCCCCGTTCGGCGTCACGCAGGCGGCGCTCCGGCTCAGCCGGGGCGCGGGCGCGGTCAGCCGCCGCCACGGCGAGGTCGCCCGCGAGATGTGGCGCGATCCGATGTGGCCCGACCGCCCGCTCGAGGAGGTCCCGATCGGCCATGTGACCAACGGCGTCCACGTGCCCACCTGGCTCGGGGCGCCGATGCGGGCGCTGCTCGACGCGCACCTGCCCGAGGACTGGCGCGAGCGCCAGGACGATCCCGACGTGTGGGCGGCGGTCGAGAAGATCTCCGACGGCGACCTGTGGGGCGCGCGCGGGCAGCAGCGCACCGAGCTCGTCGAGTTCATCCGGGCGCGCAGCGTCGCCGATCGGCTCGGGCGCGGCGATCTGCGGGGCTACGTCGACGCGGCCGCGCGGACGTTCGACTCCGCGGCGCTGACGATCGGCTTCGCCCGTCGGGTGGCGACGTACAAGCGCCTCGATCTGCTCACGCGCGATCCCGAGTGGACGCTTGCGCTGCTCGACGGCCCGCACCCGGTGCAGGTCGTGCTCGCGGGAAAGGCGCACCCTCGCGACGAGGAGGCCAAGCGGGCGCTGCAGTCGCTGTTCGGCCTCAAGGCGGCGCGCGTGATCGGCGAGCGGGTCGTATTCCTCGACGACTACGACCTCGCGACCGGCGCGCGTCTCGTGCGCGGCTGCGACGTGTGGCTGAACGTGCCGCGCCCGCCGCTCGAGGCGAGCGGGACGAGCGGCATGAAGTCGGTGTTCAACGGCGGCCTGCAGCTCTCGGTGCTCGACGGCTGGTGGGCCGAGGCCTACTCGCCCGGCGGAGAAGCGGGCTCGGCGCCGGCACCGGGCGGCGCCGTGCCGAACGGCTGGGCGATTCCCGGCGAGGTCGATACCGACCACCAGGCTCAGGACGCGCGCCACGCGGACGCGCTGCATCAGCTCCTCGAGCACGAGGTCGTGCCCGCGTTCTACGACCGTGACGAGTCCGGGCTGCCGGTGCGCTGGCTGCGCATGATCCGCGCCTCGCTGCGGACGCTCGGGCCGCGCTTCTCGGCCACCCGGATGCTCGGCGAATACGTCGACGGTCCCTACCGGGGCTGATCCCGGGGCGGACCGATCGTCCCCCCGCGAGCGCTCCCGGCGCCCGTCCGTGCACCACGCGCGACGGCCGCGGCGGCCGTCGAGCGCTTCCAGGTGACCCACGCCCTGCCGGTCAACGGCGTCGTCGGACCGGCGACGTGGCGCACCTGCGCGCCGCGCCCGGCATCCATCCGCTGCACTACCCTCCCGCGCGTGACCGACCTCATGCGCCGTTCCGCGGTGGAGCTCGCCGCCCTCATCCGCGAGCGGGAGCTCTCCGCGCGGGAGCTCGTCCAGGCCTCTCTCGACGCGATCGCCGAACGCGACCGACAGGTGAACGCGTTCACCCACGTCGCCGACGAGACCGCGCTCGCCGAGGCCGAGCGAGTCGACGCGACGCTGTCGGCGGCCGACGCCGACGAGCGGCCGTTCGCCGGGGTCCCGATCGCGATCAAGGACAACCGGGCGGTCGCCGGGATGCCGCTCACGATGTGCAGCGAGATCTTCGGGTCGTTCACGCCCACGGAGGACGCCCACTGCGTGCGGCGCCTGCGCGAGGCCGGCTTCGTGATCGTCGGCAAGACCGCGCTGCCCGAGTTCGGGATCTTGCCGACGACCGAGTCCCGCCGCCACGGCCCGACCGCGAATCCGTGGGATCCCACCAGGACGCCCGGCGGCTCGAGCGGCGGCGCCGGCGCCGCCGTCGCGGCGGGGATGGTGCCGATCGCCCACGGCAACGACGGCGGCGGCTCGATCCGGATCCCCGCCGCCTGCTGCGGCCTCGTCGGGCTCAAGCCGGCCCGCGGGCGGGTGTCGGTCGGGCCCGATGCCGGGCAGAGCTTCCTCGTCTGCGACGGCGTGCTCACCCGCGACGTGGCCGACACCGCCGCGGTGCTCGACGCGCTCGCGGGGTACGAGGCGGGCGACGCGAGCTGGGCGCCGCCGCCCGCCGCGCCGTTCGCGCACGCGCTCGAGCGCGGTTCATGGACGGGAGGGCAGCGGATCGCGCTCGTGCTGGAGCCCGCGCTCGACGGCGCGCCGGTCGACCCGACGTGCATCGATGCCGCGCGCGATGCCGCCGAGCTCCTGTCCGGCCTCGGTCACGAGATCATCGAGGTCCCGGCGCCGTGGACGAACCTCGGGCTGCTCGCCACGTTCACCGCCGCATTCGGCCCGCTGAGCGCAACCGGCGTCGCGATGGGCGGGCGCCTCGCGGGCCGGGAGCCGACCGCCGAGGACGTCGAGCCGCTCACCTGGCAGATGTACGAGCTCGCGCGCAATCAGAGCACGCTCGCCTACCTCGAGGCTCAGACGACGCTCGAGGTCGCCGCGCGGCGGTTCGTCTCGTTCATGCTCGATTACGACGCGGTGCTCACGCCAGCGCTCGGGATGCGTCCGGTGAAGACCGGCGAGATCCACGGGCGCGGGCCGGACCCGCTCGACCACTTCCGGCGCTCGGGCGACTTCACTCCCTACACGGCGATCGCGAACGTCACCGGCCAGCCCGCCGTCTCCATCCCGCTCTATCACGGCGAGGATGGCCTGCCGCTCGCCGTCCAGCTCATCGGGCCGCCCGCCGGCGAGGAGATCCTGATCGGTCTCGCCGCCCAGCTGGAGCGCGCTCATCCCTGGAGCGATCGCACGCCGGAGGCGTTTTCGGCTTCGTAGAATGGCGCGACCGTCGGCTCTGCGACGCCGGCTCACCTCTCCAGCGAAACACCAGAAGCGAAGGGATCCGACACCTCCATGGCCTACGTCATCGCGGAGCCGTGCATCGGCACCAAGGACAACTCGTGCGTCGAGGTCTGCCCGGTCGACTGCATCCATCCCACGCCCGATGAGCCCGACTACGGCAATGTCGAGATGCTCTACATCGATCCCGAGGAGTGCATCGACTGCGATGCGTGCGTGGAGGCGTGCCCGGTCGATGCGTGCTTTGCCGAGGACCAGCTGCCCGACGAGTGGCAGAAGTACGCGCAGATCAACGCGGACTACTACAAGCGCTGAGCCCGCGCTCGCCGCGGCGGGTGCGCCCGCCGTTCAGCTGAGGGCGGCGACCGCACGGTCGACGTCCTCCACCGTCGCCGGCAGGTGGCAGGCGAGCCGCACCCGGCCGGCCCGCACCGCCGCCCGGACCCCGGCCGCGCGCAGTCGCGCCTCAGCATCCGGCCGCTCCGGCGCGTCGGCGGATGCCGCGACGGAGACGATCGCGCTCTCTGACCGCGGCAGGCCGAGGCCCTCACGGAGCCGCTCGGCGAGCGCGCGATCGTAGGCCCCGATCCGCTCGGCCCCGAGCTCATCGATCAACTCGAGCGCCGGGGCGGTTCCCGCCCAGCAGGTCCAGGCGGGGGAGACGTCGAAGCGCTTGGCGGTGCCCGGCAGCCGCAGCGGCCCGCCATAGCAGGCGCTCCACGGGTCCGCGGCGGAGTACCAGCCGGCGGTGTGGGGGATGAGACGCTCGCCCGCCTCGGGCGCCACGCGCATGAGCGCGGTGCCGCGCGGCGAGAGCAGCCACTTGTAGGCGCCCCCGCACACATACGTGAAGCGCCGGCCGTCGATCGGGAGCCAGCCCGCTGCCTGAGTGACGTCGAGGAAGACGTCGACGCCATGATGTTCGGCGGCGGCGGAGAGCCGCTCGAGGTCCGCGACCCGGCCGTCGGCGGACTGCACGGCCGAGACCGCGACAAGCGTCGTGCGCCCGTCGATCCCCTCCGGCAGCCGCTCGAGCGTCGTCTCGCGCACGCGGACTCCGCGCGCCTGCTGGGCGAGCATCGGGAACAGCACCGAGGTGAAGTCGCCGGCGGCGACGAGGATCTCCGCGCCCGTCGGGAGCGAGGCGGCGACGAGCCCGGCGAACACCGACACCTGGCTCCCGCATGCGATCTCGTCGGTCGGGACGCCGAGGATGCGTGCGAACGCCGCGCGCGAGCGCTCGACGTCCTCGTCGAGGCGGCGCGCGTCGACCCGTCCCTGCTCCCAGTCGGCGATCGCTGCGCGGGCGGCGCGGACGGCGGCGAGCGGAGGGACGCCGGTCGTCGCGGAGTCGAGGTGGCCGCGGACGTCCGGGAAACGGTCGCGGGCGACGACGGCGAGGTCGAGGGGCGCGGGATCGGCGGTGGCGGCCATCACCGCCATTTGACACGATGCGAACTGAAAGCGCCACTCATCATATCTTCAAAAACCCAAAGTCACGTCTTCATATGAGCGAGGTGCCGCCTTTCGACCTCCACCGGCTGCGCGTGCTGCGGGCGGTCGCGCGGGAGCGGTCGTTCAGCGCGGCGGCGCGGGCACTCGACTACACGCAGCCGGCGATCGGCCATCACATCCGCCGCCTGGAGGCCGAGCTCGGGACGCCGCTCGTCATCCGGCGCGGGCGCACGATCGACCTCACGCCCGCGGGCGCGGTACTCGTCGCCCGAGCGGACGCGCTGCTCGCGGGCGCGAGCGCGGCCTGGGCGGAGGTCGCCGCGGTCGCCGGATTGCGCGCCGGACGCGTCCGGCTCGCCACGTTCCCCAGCGCGGGCGCGACGTTCGTGCCGTCCGCGCTGGCGCTGCTGCGGGACGCCCACCCGGGTCTCGAGGTGACGCTCGTCGAGGATGAGCCGCCGGAGCTTGGGCGGCTCGTGCTGCGCGGCGAGGCGGACGTCGCGGTGAGCTTCGAGTACGGGGTGGGCGCCGGCGGCACCGATTCCGAGCCGGGCCTTGAGCGCACCGAGCTGTGCCGGGACGAGAAGCTAGCGGTCGTGTGGGCGGAGCACCCGCTCGCCGCAGGATCGGAGATCGACCTCGCCGACCTGCGCGAGGCGCGCTTCATCGGGGGCTGCCCGCGCTGCCGCGGGCACCTGGTCGCGGTCTGCCGTCAGGCGGGGTTCGAGCCGGACATCGGCCTGTCGACCGACGACTGGGTCGCGGTGCAGGCGATGGTCGCCGCCCGGCTCGGGGTGACGCTGCTGCCGGCGCTCGTGCTCGGAGCGGTGCGCCACCCGAGGGTCGTCATCCGCCCGGTGCGCGGGCGGCCGACGCGGACGATCACCGCGCTCACGCTGCCGGGAGCGAGCGAGGTCCCGTCGGTCGGCGCCCTGCTGCAGGTGCTCCGCGAGCAGGCGGTGGCCGGCGGCTCGAGGACCTCGCTGCGCTGGGAGACCGCGGCGGCGTGAGCGGCGCGGCGACCCCGCTGGCGCTGGAACCCCGCGGCGGCGTGAGCGGCGCGGCGACCCCGCCGGCGCTGGGAGACCGCGGCGGCGCGAGCGGCGCCGCGTGCGCTCGCGGCCACGCGGCGCCGGCGCTCAGCAGGCGGCCGCCCGGCCACCTGGAGCGGATCGCTGTCCGATGACGACAACGATGCGCTCCGAGTCCGCGATCACCAGGGGTGAACTCTGTGTACGGGCGTCGCAGGAGCCCGGCCGGGCCCGTGCGCAGCACCGACCACACCTCCTCCGCGTCGGTCCCGGCGACCTCGACCCGTCCAGCCGAGGCTGCTCGTGCAGCAGCCGGCCGCGTACTCGACCGACGGTAGATGGGTGTCGTCGACGAACACGGTCGCGCCCTCGGGTCTCGATCGTGCCCGCCGCCCGTAGCCGCTCGCGGTGGGCGCGGAGCGGAGCGAGGTCGGGCAGCGGTTCGTCGCGAGGTCGGCGCGCGGGCGCGTCAGGCCATCGGCAGCGACATGCCGGCCGGCTTCGGCGCGGCGGCGGGGGCCGGCATCTGCATGACCGGCAGCTCGATCGGCGAGAGCGCGATCAGGCCCCGGGCGCCCTGACGGATCGCCTGGGAAGCGGGGTCGTCGGGGTCGGAGAAGACGAGCGGGACGCCGGCGTCGGACTGCTCGCGCAAGGGCATCGTGAGGGGCACCTTGGCCAGCAGCGGCACGTCGAGGTCGACCGCGAGCTGCTGCCCGCCGCCCTCGCCGAAGACCTGGTAGCGCTCGCCCGACGGGGTGACGAAGCCCGACATGTTCTCGACGACGCCGCACACCTCGAGCTTCAGCTTCCCGGCCATCTCCGCCGCGCGCGCCGCGACCTTCTGGGCGACCGGCTGCGGCGTGGTGACGATCAGGAACTTCGCCTGGGGCAGCAGCTGGGCGAGCGTCATCGACACGTCGCCGGTGCCGGGCGGCAGGTCGATGAGCAGGTAGTCGAGCGCGCCCCACTCGACGTCCTCGAGGAACTGCTGCAGCGCCTTGTGGAGCATCGGGCCGCGCCACACGACGGCGGAGTCCTGCTCGACGAAGAAGCCGATCGACATCACCTTGATTCCGTCATGGGCCTCGATCGGGATGAGCTTGCGCTCCGCCGAGACCTTCGGCCGCTGACCGCCGACCCCGAGCATCCGCGGCTGCGAATAGCCCCACACGTCCGCATCGAGCACGCCGACGCTCTTCCCCTCGGCCGCGAGCGCCGCGGCGAGGTTCGCGGTCACGCTCGACTTGCCGACGCCTCCCTTGCCCGAGCCGACGCACACGACGTTGCGCACCTGGGCGAGGGCGCCCTCGGGGAGCCCGCTCGGGCGACCGAGCTTGCGCTGCAGGCCGCGCTTCTCCTCATCGGAGAGCACGTCGAAGGTGAGGTTGACCCCGATCACCCCGTCGAGCCCACGGATCGCCGCGTCGACCGCGGTCTCGAAGTGGCTGCGGATCGGACAGCCGGGCGTCGTCAGCGACACGGTCACGTCGACCACGCCGTTCGGATGCACATCGACCGAGCGCACCATCTCGAGCTCGACGATGTCACGGCGCAGCTCGGGGTCGATGACGGCGCGCAGGGCTTCTCTCACCTGGTCTGTCGTGGGCATGGATTCCATTCAAGCAGGTCGGAATTGGCGCTCCGTCAGGCCACGAGCGGCGCCACCCGCTCCCCGAGGAGCGCCACCGGCTCGAGCTCGTCGTGCAAGAGGTGCTGGCACATGACGCGGTCGACGCCGGCGTCGCGCAGCGCGCCGAGCTGCTCGCCGACGTCCTCCACGGTGCCGACGATCCAGCCCTCGGGCGCGTCGCCGAGCAGCGAGCCCTGCGGCAGGTGGGCGCGCGCCTCCAGGCGCGCGCAGCGGGCCGCGAGCGCGGCGCCGTCCTCGGCGACGACCACGCCTGTCATCACCGAGAAGCGCAGCATCTCCCGACCGGCGGTCGCGCACGCGTCGGCGATGCGCTCCCGCCGCTCACGGATCTCCTCGAGGGTCGCGAACGCTGTGTTGTACTCGTCGGCGTAGGCGGCGGCGAGCCGAGCGCCGCGCGGCCCGGCGTCGCCGCCCATGAGCAGCGGAATGCCCGCGCGTCCGCTCGTCTGCACCGGCCGGGGGCGGGCGGCGAGCTCCTCCACCGCGTAGTGCTCGCCGCGCAGCGAGAACGACCCGCCCGACCACGTGCCGGTCACGATCTCAAGCTGCTCCTCGAGCATGTCCATCCGCACCTTGAGCGGCGGGAAGGGGAAGCCATGGGCGGCGTGCTCGCGCTCGTGCCAGCCGGCGCCGAGCCCGAGCTCGACGCGCCCGCCGGAGACGTGGTCGGCGGTGACGACGATCCGGGCGAGTGCCGACGGGTGGCGGAACGTCACCGGCGAGACGAGCGTCCCCAGCCGGAGCGTGTGCGTCGCCGCGCCGAGCGCGCAGAGCGTCCCCCAGGCGTCGAGCGACCCGCGCTCGGGCGCCTCGCCGTCGAGGTTCATGTAGTGGTCGGAGCGAAACAGCGTCCCGATGCCGTGGTCCTCGCAGGCCCGCGCGAGCGCGACCCACTGCTCCCAGGTGACGTCCTCCTGCCCCTCGATCATCAGGCACAGCTGCATCGGCGCTCCTCTCGAGTCGGGTGCGGATCACGGACCTGCGCGGTGGGCCGCGACGCGGTCATTAAAGACCGACGGGGCGCCACATCCAGGGCGCCCCGGCGGTTGAGGGAGGAGAGGGTGCTGCATTCGCCGGCGGAGATATGAGGCCGACGAATCTCTCCCAACGTAGCGCCCCCCTCGACGCCGGCTGGGTGAAATCTGTCACGGACCGGTCGGGCCGATCCTGCTCAGGCGAAGTGCTAGCCATTCGGCCGGGCTTCAAACATGCCCGTCCAATAAATCGAACAACTTCAGGGGCCGGTTGCTCCAAGAACCTGTACGTCGAGCCCGCTGCGGGCAAGCCAGCGCCCGGGATCGCTGATCTCCTCGAGCGTCGGGAGGGCCTCGGGCGCGGAGAACAGATGTCGCAGCGCGCGTGCGCCCGCGCGCTCGACGATCGCGTCGCAGAACGCCTTCCCCTGCTCGTACTGGCGGAGCTTCATCTCCATGCCGAGCAGCCGGCCGAGCACCTGGGCCAGCCCGGAGCGCGAGCGCCGGCGGCGATCCATCGCGCTGCGCAGCTGCGCGAGCGACGGGAGCAGGTCCGGGGCGACCGCGTCCATCACGTGCTCGGCGTGGCCCTCGACGACCGCCATCGCCGCCTGGACCCGGTCGAGCGTCGCGCGCTCGCCGGGGCTGGCGAAGATCCCGACGACGTCACCCGAGCGGGCGGCGCGCAACGAGCGCGCGAGCTGTGCGCGGGAGGGAAGGCGCAGCCCGCTGGGCGCGTCGATGCGCACCTCGGCGGAGCGCATGAGCGCGGCGACGAGCCCCGCGAGGTACCCGTGGAGCCACGGCACGCCGGCGAACTGGACGGCGTGCGTGACCTCGTGAAGCGTCACCCAGGTGAGGAACTCGTCCTCCGGGGCCTCGAGCGACTCGACCGCCGCTCCGAGGTTCGGCAGCACGAACAGCAGCCGCGGGGGGCGCGGCTCGGTCGTGGGGGGTGGATGGGCGGGATCCGGATCCTCGAGCAGCACGAGCTCGTACTGGCCGAGCACCCGCTGGGCGAGGAACCCGAGCACGACCCCGACCTCGGTCGTGACGACGAGGCTCATCGCGAGCGACATCGCCGGGCGGGCGGCCCCGCCGGTTGGCGCCCGTCGCAGCCGGCTCTCGGCGCGCTCCAGCACCGGCCCGAGCATCCGGCCCATCGAGGAGGCGTTCGCAGCGATCCACTCGCGACGATCGATCGCCTCGGGCGCGGGCAGCGGGCGGCTCGGGGTCAGCCCGGTGTAGTGGGTGACCCGCTTCTCGGCGTCGGCGGCCATCTCCGCCAGGCGGGGCGCCGACGCGGGCGCCGCCGCGTCCCCGGGACCGGCGAGGAGCGCGGCGAGCCGCTCGGCGACGATCCAGTCGATCATCGGGCCACCCGCGCGGTCGGCCCGTTCATGCGGTCGTGCGCCACTCGCTCGATCATGCGCCCACCCGTTCGAGCTCCCGCAGGCCCCGCTCCGAGCGCGCCGCCACGACCCGCGAGGCCGGCGTCGCGTCAAGCGGCGCGCCGAGCGGGTCGGCACAGTCCGGGAACGACACGAGCCCGCCCGCCTCCCGGACGATGAGCTGGCCGGCGGCGGAGTCCACGCCGCGGGCGCGCCGCAGCGTCACGAGGCCGTCGTGCCGGGCAGCCGCCACCGCGCACAGCGACACCGCGATCGTGCCGAGCGCCCGCAGCCGGTGAGCGACGTCCGCGAGCTCATCGGCCTGCTCGCGCAGCCAGCGCGGATCGGCCGACTCGATCCCGACCACCTCCAGCCGGCCCGACCGCGAGCGTCGATCGGTGCGCGTCGGGTCGAGCCGCTCGCCGTCCGGCGGCCTTTCGCCGCGGGCGCGCCACGCGCCCTCGCCGCTCCGCGCCCACCACTGCTCTCGCGCGCCGAAGTCGTGGACGAAGGCGAACCGGACGTCGGCCATCGTGGTGCCGTCGGCGACCGCGACCGACAACGCGTAGTGGGCGCCGTCGCGCTTGGCGTTGAGCGAGCCGTCGATCGGGTCGATGACGATTCGCGTCGCGTCGGCGCCGTCGGCGCCGAAGCGCGCCTCGCCGCGCTCCTCGGAGAGCGCGGTGAAGCACGCGCCGCTCGCGTGAAGCCGGTCGAGCTCGTCAAACACGACCCGCTCGGCGGAGCGATCGAGCACGAGCGTGTCGTCCCCGCCGGCACCGCGCGTGCCCGTTTCCTCGGCCCGCTCCTCGATCCCGGGCGTGCGCGCGAACAGCCGCTCGATGCGCCCGACAGCGCGCCGGCAGAGCCCGAGCCAGTCCGCCGCGAGTGCCGTGTCCGTCGCCGTCATCCGAACCTATGCTGGCAGAGTGCGTGACGACGGCCTGACCGGGCCCCAGCGCGAGGCCGTGGAGCACCCCGGTCCGTCGCTTTTGATCCGCGGTGTCGCGGGCGCCGGGAAGACGCGCGTCATCCGCGAACGACATCTCCGTCTCCTCGCCGCCGGCGCCCATCCGGAGCGGATCGCGGTGCTCGTCCCGAGCGTCGCCCGGGCGGCCGCGCTGCGCGAGCAGCTACAGCTGCGGATCGACCGCGGCTACGAGGAGCTCATCGTGGTCACCCCGGTGGAGCTCGCCGCCCGTGTGCTCCGCGGCGGGGTCGCGCGGGGCGCGGGCGCCCTTGACTTCGGACGCGGATCGCGCGGAGGCTGGCCTGGACCGGTGCTCGGCCCGGGAGACCGGCTCGCGCTGCTCGGCGAGCGGATCGACGAGCTCTCGCTCCGCCACCACGATCTCGCGGGGCGGCCGACGGCGCTGCTGGGCGCGTTCGTCCGGCGCATCGATCGGCTCAAGGCCGAGCTCGTCGACGTCGAGCGCTATCGCGCGTGGGCCGCGTCGCTGGACCCGGAGACGGTGCCCGACGCCGAGCTCCAGCGCGAGTTCGCCGAGGTCTACCTCGACCACGAGCGGCTGCTCGCAGAGGTCGGCGCCCGCGACGAGGGCGGCCTCTTGCTCGACGCCCTCGCGCTCGCGGAGCGGCGGCGGGGCTCCGCGGCCCCGGCGTTCGACCACCTGCTGATCGACGACGCCCAGGAGCTCGACCGGGCGGCGTCGTCGCTCGCGCTCGCGCTCAGGGCGCCGTCGCTCACCGTCGCCGCCGACCCCGACGCGGCCGTGCGGCGCTTCCGCGGCGCGGGCGCCGAGCGCGTCGAGACGTTCGCGGCGCTCCCCGGGACGCACGCCGTCGAGCTCGCCGAGAGTCTGCGCTGTCCGCCGGCGGTGTGGCGCGCCGCCGAGGCCGCGCTCGGGCGGCGGCCGGCCCGCGCTCCGGACCTCGCGCCGAGCGCGCCCGCCATCGAGCTCTGGCGGTGCTCGAGCGAGCGCGCCGAGGCGCAGGCGGTCGCGGTCGAGATCGAGCGGCTGATCGCTCGGGACGGAGCGTCGCCGGCGCGGATCGCGGTCATCGTGCCCGACGTGACGCTCGAGGGCCAGGCGATCGCCGGGGCGCTCGAGGAGCGCGCGATCGCCCACCGGGTGATCGGCGAGGCGGCGTTCTTCCGCCGCGCGGAGATCCGCGACGTGCTCGCGTGGCTGCGGCTTCTCAGCGACCCGACGGACGCCGCGGCGGTCGTGCGGGCGCTCGCCCGGCCGCCGGTCGAGCTGCGCTCGGTCGACATCGCGCGCTGCACGCAGATCGCGCGGCGGCGCAAGCTCGACATGATCGGCGCGCTCGCGGCCGCGCTGCAGTCGCCGCAGGTCCCGCCCGAGGCGCGCGATCGCATCCGCACGTTCCTGTCGCTCTACCGCAGCTCGCTGGCGTCGCTCGACTCGGCCCGGCCGGACCTGTACGTGCACCGCCTGATCGAGCGGCTGGGGCTGCGTCGCAACCAGCTGTTCGCCGCGCAGGCCGATGTCGCCGAGCGGCTGCGCGCGCTCGCGACGTTCGGGGAGCTCGCCAGCGAGCATCTCGCCCGCGCGCCGCTCGCCACCCCGCGCGAGTTCGCCCGCTCGGTGAGCGCGCTCGCCGAGGTCGGGCTCGGGCGCCAGGAGGAGCCCGACCTGCGGGCCGCGGACGTCGAGGCGGGGCGGGCCCGCTGCCCGGCGGGCGGCGGCGAGGCGCCCGGCGGCGCGGTCCAGGTGCTCGCCGCCTCGCAGGCGGGCGGCCTCGAGGCCGACGACGTCTTCGTCGTCGGGCTCGACGCCCGGAGCGCCGCCCGCGCGCCGGAGCCGATCCCCGACGCGCTCCTCTCCGAGCCGCTCCCGCCCGACGACGAGGTCACCCGTGAGCGGATGCTCCGCCAGGAGATCCACGTCGCGTGCACGCGCGCGCGCCGGCGGCTCGTGCTCGCCTATCCGCGGGCCGACGACCGCGGCGAAGCCCTCGAGCCGGCCCCGGTGCTTCGGGAGATTCGAACCGCGCTCGACGTCGAGTGGCGCGACCGCGAGGAGGAGCTGTTCGGGCCCGCCGAGGCGCTCCACTCGACCTACCGGATGCTCCGCGACGAGCTGCTGCAGGGCACGACGCGCGCCGCGGGACGGATCGGCGAGCTCCGCCTCGACACCGACCTCGACATCTCGCACGCGGTCGTCCGCTATCTGGAGCTGCTCAAGGTCGCCGCGCTCATCGCCCAGGGCGAGCGCGAGGGCGCGCCGTCGGTCGCCGAGTCGCTGCGTGACATCAACGCCCGCATCCTGCAGGCGGTCACCGGCGAGCAGCGCGAGATCTTCGAGACCTCGGCGCTCGACGAGTACCTGCTCGATGCCGAACGGGGCGCCCGCGCCCGGGCGCAGGCGGTCGCCGCGCGTGACGAGCCGTCGCTGGAGGCGTTCCTGCCGCTGCGCGGGGAGGGCGTGATGCTGTCCGCGAGCGACATCGACACGTACCGCACGTGCCCGCTGAAGTACAAGTTCGCGCGCGTGTTCCGCATCCCGCAGGAGCCGACGCTGCACCAGCGCTTCGGGATCCTCATCCACCAGGTGCTGGAGCGCTATCACGCCGGCGCCGACGGCGGCCCGGACGCCCCGGAGCAATACCCGGAGAGCCAGTCGACGCCGGGGCTCCCGGAGCTGCTCGGCCTGCTCGACGCCGGCTGGCGGCGCGGCGGCTTCGGGGACTCGCTCCAGGAGCGCCAGCTGCGCGGCAAGGCGGCGGCCGCGCTCACGCGCTACCACGAGCGCTTCAGGATGGAGGACGGGCGGCCGGTGTGGTTCGAGCGCCAGTTCACGTTCCCGATCGGCCCCCACCTGCTGCGCGGCCGCGTCGATCGCGTCGACCGCCTGCCCGACGGCGAATACGAGCTGATCGACTACAAGACGGGACGGCCGAAGAGCGCGGCGCAGCTCGCCGACGACGTGCAGCTCTCGCTCTACGCGGTCGGCGCCCGCGAGGCGTGGCGCCTGGAGGCCTCGCGGCAGGCCTACTACTACCTGCTCGACGACGAGAAGGTCGCGGTGCCCGACGATGGCGACCGCGCGGAGTGGGTGCGCGAGATCGCCACCGAGGTCGCCGAGGGGATCCGTGGGCAGGGCTTCGAGCCCACCCCCTCCTACGCCGCGTGCTCGGTCTGCGACTACCGGCTCGTGTGCCCGGCCGCCGAGCGCTGAGGGCGGGCGGGGCCCGAGCCTCAGAACGGGATGTCGGGCCCGCCGGCGGTCGACGAACCACTCGGCCCGTCCCCGCCCCGCTGGCGCAGGAAGTTCTGCAGGTCGTTGGCGATCGTCTCGCCCGAGGGGAGCGACCCCGGCTCCTCCTCATCCTCGGCGGCGGCCTGCTCCAGGCGCTCGACGAACGCCTGCACGTCCGGGTCGGACTGGACCGCGACGTTGACCTGGCGCTCGTAGTCGGCCGAGGCGACCTCCAGCTCCGAGGCGTCGACCGCGATCCCGACCAGGCCCTCGAGCTTGCGCACGAGCGCGAGCGCCGCCTTCGGGTTGGGCGTGGCGGCGATGTAGTGGGGGACCGCCGCCCACAGCGAGGCCGACGGCAGCCCCGCCTGCTGGCAGGCGGCGTGGAGGATCCCGACGATGCCGGTCGGGCCCTCGTAGGAGGACGGGGCGAGCCCGAGCCGGGAGACGAGCGCCTTGTCCGAGGACAGCCCGGTCACCGAGATCGGGCGCGTGTGCGGAACGTCGGCGAGGAGCGCGCCGAGCGTGACGAACAGTTCGGTCCTGAGCTCGTTGGCGAGCTCGATGACGATCTCGCAGAACGTCCGCCAGCGGAACGACGGCTCGGTGCCCGACATGAGGATGAGGTCGCGGTCGGCGAGCGGCACGCGCGCCTCGAACAGCTCGACCGCCGGCCACACGATCTCCCGCGTCTCGCCGTCGGCGAGCTTCGTGCGCGGCCGCGTGGCCTGGAAGTCGTAGAACTCCTCGGGGTCGATCGTCGCGAAGCGCTGGGCGCCGAGCGACCGCGAGACGAACTCGATCGCGCTCGACGCCGCGTCGGCGGCGTCGTTCCAGCCCTTGAACGCGCAGACGAGAGCCGGTGCACGCAGACCTTCGGGGCGGTGCTCCCATTGCAGCGGCTGCATCCGGTTTAACGTTAGCCGTGACGGTATGGGCGCTGACGAGGAGACGATCATGAGCGTGAGCTCGCTGCGTCCCGGCCAGGCGGTCGACGCCGTCTTCGCCTGCGTGCGCAAGGACCGGCTCACGACCCGCACCGGATCCCCCTACCTCGCGCTTGCGCTCCGCGACCGCACGGGAACGCTCACCGCGCGGGCGTTCAAGGGCGCGGACGCGCTGGCCGGGCGCTTCGAGCGCGGCGACATCGTGCGCGTGCGCGGCCGCGTCGAGCGCTTCCGCGACGAGCTCACGCTCGAGCTCTCGGACATCGCCCGGCTCGACGGGGAGGCGGCCGACCCGGGGCGCTTCCTGCCGACCGCCTACCGCGACGTCGAGGAGCTGGAGGGCTTCCTCGAGCACCTGAGCGGCGAGGTCTACGACCGCGAGTACGCCGCCCTGCTCCGCAAGCTGCTCGGCGACGAGGCGCTGCGACGCGAGTGGCGGCGCGCGCCGGCCACCCGCGCTGGGCACCACGCCTATCTCGGGGGACTGCTCGAGCACACGGTCGCGGTCGCGACGCTCGCCCAGGAGACCTGTCAGCTGCATCCCGGCGTCAACTCCGACCTGCTCATCTGCGCCGCGCTCGTCCACGACCTCGGGCGTACGCGTGAGTTCACCTACGGGGCGGAGATCGGGCTCACCGACGAAGGACGGCTCCTCGGCCACCTCGTGATCGGCGAGCGGATCATCGCCGAGGTCGCGCGCGGTGTGCTCGACGAGGCCCGGCTCCTCCCGCTTCTGCACTGCGTGCTCGCCCACCACGGCACCGCGGCGGCGCCCGGCGGTCGCTTCGGCTCGGTGGAGGCGCTCGCGCTCTACCGGATCAACGCCGTCGACGCCGCTGTCAAGGGCGCCCTGGAGCACGGCCTGGGCAGCGGCCCCGCCTGAGGATACGTAATCATCAGCTAGGCTGATCAGCGTGGCTGATGAACTCGACCTCGAGCAGGCCGCCGTCGAGCTGCGGTCGGTGCTCGCCGCGCTCTACCGCCGCATCCGCCAGACGAAGGAGCTCGGCGAGCTCACGGGTCCGGAGAGCTCCGCGCTCAGCCGGCTCGGGCACCACGGCGCGATGACCGCGGCCGAGCTCGCCAAGCTCGAGCGGATCAGCCCGCAGTCGATCGGGAGCACGCTGCAGGGCCTCATCGCCAAGGGGCTCGTCGAGCGCAGCCCCGATCCCGCCGACGGCCGCCGGCTGATCCTGACGCTCACCGTGGCCGGCCAGGACATGCTTCGGAGCCGCCGCGCCGCGCGGACCGCGCAGTTCGGCCAGGCGCTGGCCGGGCTCGAATCCCGCGACCGTGAGGCGCTGCTCGCCGCCCTGCCGGCGCTCAGCCGCCTGGCGCGGGAGCTCTGAGGTGGTGGCGGTCGCACACCACCAGGACGGCTACAAGTGGGTGGCCCTGGCCAACACGACCGCGGCGGTGTTCATGAGTGCGCTCGACGGCTCGATCGTGCTCATCGCGCTGCCCGCGATCTTCGTCGGGATCGGCCTCGACCCGCTCGCGCCCGGGAACATCGGCTACCTGCTGTGGATGATCATGGGCTACCGTCTCGTGCAGGCCGTGCTCGTGGTCACGGTCGGACGGCTCGGCGACATGGTCGGGCGGGTGCGGATCTACAACGCCGGCTTCGCGGTGTTCACGATCGCGTCGGTGATGCTGTCATTCGACCCGTTCCGCGGCGCGCACGGCGCGCTGTGGCTGATCGGCTGGCGTCTGCCCCAGGCGATCGGCGGCTCGATGCTCACCGCCAACTCGGCCGCGATCCTCACCGATGCGTTCCCGGCCGAGCAGCGCGGCTTCGCGCTCGGCACCAACCAGGTGGCGGCGCTCGCCGGCCAGTTCATCGGCCTCGTCGCCGGCGGCCTGCTCGCCGTTCTGGACTGGCGCGCGGTGTTCTGGATCAACGTCCCGGTCGGCATGTACGGCACCGCGTGGGCGTACCTGAAGCTGCGGGAGACCGCCAGTCACCGCCGCGCCCCGATCGACTGGTGGGGCAATCTCACGTTCGCGCTCGGGCTGTCGACGCTGCTGATCGCCTCGACCTACGGAATCCAGCCCTACCGGGGCCACACGATGGGCTGGAGCGATCCGTGGGTGATCGCCGGCCTGGCCGCCGGCGCGGCGCTGCTCGTCGGGTTCGTCGCGATCGAACGCCGGGTGCGGGCCCCGATGGTCAATCTTGCGCTGTTCCGGTTGCGGCCGTTCGCCGCCGGCAACCTCGCCGGGTTCGCGGTGGCGCTCGCCCGCGGTGGCCTGCAGTTCATGCTCGTCATCTGGCTGCAGGGGATCTGGCTGCCGCTGCACGGCTACAGCTTCACGCGCACGCCGCTCTGGGCCGGGATCTACATGCTGCCGCTCACGGTCGGCTTCCTGATCGCGGGGCCGGTCTCCGGCACGGTGTCGGACCGGATCGGCTCGCGCGGGATCGCAAGCGCCGGCGCAGCGCTCAGCGGCGCGGGGTTCCTGGGGTTGATGCTGCTGCCGGTCGACTTCCCCTATCCGGTGTTCGCGCTGCTGCTTGCGCTGATCGGGGCCGCGACCGGAATGTTCTCCTCCCCGAACTCCTCCTCGATCATGGGCAGCGTCCCCGCCGGGGAGCGCGGCGTCGCCTCCGGGATGCGCTCCACGTTCCAGAACTCGGGCACCGCGATCTCGATCGGCGTGTTCTTCACGCTCGTCATCGCCGGGGTGGCGAGCAGCCTGCCGTCGGCGCTCAGCTCCGGTCTGATCCACGGCGGCGCTCCGGCCGCCGTCGCCCACCGGCTCGCCTCGCTGCCGCCGGTCGCGAGCCTGTTCGGCGCGCTGCTGGGGATCAACCCGCTGCGCCACCTGCTCGCGGTCCACGGCGACCTGCACCTGCTCTCGGTGGCCGGGCGCCATGAGCTCACCGGTCGCGCGTTCTTCCCGCACCTCATCTCCGCCCCGTTCCACGACGGCCTGCTCGTCGTGTTCGCCACGGCCGCCGGGCTGTCGGCGCTCGCCGCGCTCGCATCGCTGGCACGGGGCCGGCCGACCACACCCACCATCGAAAGGACGACCACGCGATGACCCCCGACATCGACCCCACCCGGACCGCGCTGCTCGTGATGGATTACCAGAACGGGATCGTCGGCCGTGTCGCCGACGGCGATGCGCTGCTCAGCGCCGCGCGGGAGACGATCGAGCACGTGCGCGCGCGCGGCGGCCACATCGGCTACGTGCGCGTCGGCTTCGCCGACGGCGAGGAGCCGGCGGGCATGATGGGGCAGCGGGTCGGCGAGGCGGCGCGTACCACGCTCCACGCCGACGCCTCGACGACGCAGATCCACGACTCGATCGCTCCGCGTGACGGCGACATCGTCGTGCGCAAGACGCGCGTCGGGCCGTTCGGCACGACCGACCTCGACGCTCAGCTGCGCGAGCGCGGGGTCGACACGCTGCTGCTCGGCGGGATCTCGACGAGCGGCGTCGTGCTCTCGGCGGTGCGGGACGGGCACGATCGCGACTACCGCCTGATCGTCATCTCCGACCTCTGCGCCGACCCCGAGCCGGATGTCCACGGCTTCCTGATCGAGCGGATCTTCCCGCGTCAGGCCGAGGTGATCGACCGCGCGACGCTCCGCGAGCGCCTCGGCTGACCGCCCCGCCGGCGTCGGGGATCGCCTGACGCCGGCTCAGCTGACCGACACGAGCACGACCGAGGCGGCCGCGATGAGGAGCCCGAACGCCTGCGTGGGCGACCAGCGCTCGGACAGCACCGCACGCGCGAGCACGACCGTGAACGCCGGGTAGAGCGCCGCGATCACCGCCACGATCGAGAGCTCGCCGTGGCCGCTGGCCACCAGGAAGAACAGCGCGGCCGCCGAGGCGAGCACGCCGGAGCTCATGACGAAGGGCAGGTCCCGGAGCTCAGGCCGGCCGGCGCTGACGATCCTGCGCAGCGCGAACGGGGCGACGACGCAGAAGCCGACCGCCTGGCCGGGGAGCAGCGGCCAGGCGCCCGCCCGGGTGCCGGCACGGTCGAGGCCGACGAACAAGAGCGCGAACCCGCAGCCGGCGAGCGCGCCGTAGACCGCCGCGGACCGGGCGCCCGCGGTGTCCTCGGCGTGCGGCTGCCAGGAGACGAGCGCGATCGCCGGGACCGCGATCGCGATCCCGGCCGCCTCCCCGGCGGTGAGGTGGTTGCCGAGCGCGAGGCCGACCAGCACGGGAACGACGGCGGCGAGCACCCCGGAGACGGTCCCGACGACGGTCATCGCGCCGGCCGCGAGGCCGCGGTAGAGGAACAGCGTGCCGGTGCCGCCGCCGAGGCCGCTCACCGCGCCCCAGGCGAGTGCGCGCACGCTCGGCCCGTGGCCCGGGTACAGCGCCACCGCCAGCGCGGAGCCGAGGATCTCCAGCGCGATGATGAGCGCCGATGCGGGCTCGGCCGCGTAGCGGCGGCTGAGGAGGCCGGCGCAGAAGTCGGAGGTGCCATAGCACGCGGCGGACACGAGTGCGAACAGGATCGCCATCGGCGGCGGAACGATACGGCGCGGGAGCGGCGCGCAGCGCGCCCGCCGCCCGTCCTGTCGGCCGATCCGCGGCGGTACGCTCTGCGCCGAGGTGCGATGACCCCGTCCGATGCACACGAGACCGGCTCCTGGTTTCCGGTCCCGGCCGACGATGAGCTTCCCGAGGGTCTGCGGGGCCTGTTCGCCAAGGCCCGGGAGCGGCTCGGCTTCGTGCCGAACGTGTTCCGCGTCTACGCGTTCCGGCCAGAGCGCCTGAGCGCCTGGTTCTCCCATTACCGCCTGCTCCACGAGCCGACCGCGCACCTCGACGCGGCCGACCGGGAGATGATCGCGGTCGTCGTGAGCGCCGCCAACGGCTGCCTGTACTGCCTCGTCGCCCACGGCGCCGCGCTGCGCGAGGAGCTCGGCGATCCCGTGCTGGGCGAGCGGATCTCCTACGACTGGCGCCGCGCGGACCTCGACCCGCGCCGCCGGGCGATCTGCGCGTACGCCGAGAAGCTCACGCTCCGTCCGCGCGAAGTGACCCGCGAGGACCTGCAGACGCTCTTCGACGCCGGCCTTGACGTGCAGGAGGCGTGGGACGTCGCCGAGATCGCCGCCATGTACAACCTCACGAACCGGATGGCGATGGCGACGAACATGCTCCCGAACGCGGAGTACAGCGCGCAGGCGCGACCTGCGGCGGACTGAGCTCAGGCGCCGGCTCGGTCGCCCGCGGGACGCTTCGCTCGTCCCGCGTCCGCGTCCGCGCCGGGAGCGGGCGGGCGTCGGTTCGGCCTGAGGAGCATGTCGCCCCCGAAGAGGAATGGCCGCGCCCCCGCAGGGGGTGAGCGGGGGCGCGGCCGGATCCGCCGGAGGAGAGTCGGCGGAAGTCGTGCTCGAGGCCCCGGCCGGCGGAGCCTCGAGCCGCCGTCGGTCAGCCGTTCGTGAGCGGCCCCTTGTCCGAGCCGATCGCGAACACGTGCAGCTCACCCTGGTTGGCGCCGTTCGGCAGCGTCACGCTCTGCACCGTCTTGCCCGAGGCGATGGGGAACGCCTCGGAGAACAGGTAGGTCGTGACGGTCTGCGAGCCGCCGCCGCTCGTGTCGCGGTAGGGCGTCTTGGCCACGACGACGTCACCGGCCGGCGGCTGGCTTCCGCCCGCGTTCAGCGTCCAGTCGCCGAAGTCGAGCGTCACCTGCTGCGAGCTGCCGTCGGTGTAGTGGATCGTCAGCGTGCCGGTCGACGGGCCGTTCGTCGCGGAGCCGAGGAACCCGATCTGGGTCGCCCCGCTCACCGGCAGGACGGTGATCGTCTGCCCGCCCGTGACGACGTTGTCGGGCTTTCCGGCCGGCGCCGACGGGAACGAGTACGTGATCCCGTCGCTCGGCTTGACCGTCCCGCCGAGCGTGACGCCCTGCGCGGCGAGCTGCTGCTGCGAGTAGCAGAAGCCGTCGCCGTCGAAGTCCGCCGCGCTCGCGGTGCCGTCGGAGCAGATCCCGGCGTTGTTGAAGTACGGCGTGAGGTCGCCGGGGGCGGCCACGCCGATGTCCTCCACGACGTTCGGCAGCTGGGTGCCGTCGGCCGTCGTGAGGTGGAACGTCACCTGGTAGTTGCCGTCGGGCGTCGACTTCGGCACCGTGACCTGGACCTGCTGGGTCGCCATCTGCTCAGGTGAGACGATGATCGAGCCGCTCGTCGGGGCGACCGTGATCCCCGAGCCCGAGGTGGGGCTGGCCGTCCAGCTCACGGTCTGGGTCGAGCTGCTCATCGACTGCACGCCGAGCGTGAGCGTCGTGCTCGAGCCCGGGTTGAGCACCTCCTGCGGGGAGCCGTCGGGGCCGGCGATGCTGCCGAGCGCCGGATCGAGGCCCGCCGTGTCCGACGGCGGCGCCGCGGTCGCGGGATCGGAGGCGAACGAGGTGTTCGGGCTGGTCCCGAGCGTCCAGTCGATCGTGCCGCCCTGCCGCCACAGGCTCGCGGGCAGGTAGGCGTTGTTCCACGGCCGGCCGTTGACGGTCATCGACTGCACGTACGGCGCGTCCTTGGCCGCCTGCGGCGCGGACTCCGTGATCGTGTGGCCGTCGCCGAGGTGGATCGCGATCTGGCTGAACTCGGGGCTGCCGAGCGCCGTCACCGCCGAACCCGGCATCTCCGGGTAGGCGCCGATCGCCGAGAACACGAGCCAGGAGCTCATCGCTCCGAGGTCGTCGTTGCCGGCGAGGCCGTGCGGGGTGTCCGTGTACAGCTGGTTCTGGACCTCGCGCACGACCTTCTCGGTCTTGTACGGCGCGCCGACGTAGTCGTACTCCCACGGAATGTCGAAGCTCGGCTCGTTGCCCATCTGAGCCTCGGTCGCGTTCATCGCGGTGACGCTCTTCGTCAGGCCGTTCAGCACCTTCTGCCAGGCCGCGTCACCGCCCTCGGCGGCCGCCGCGCCCGCGACGTCGAACGGCAGCTCGGCGCGGTAGACGTAGGCGTCGGCCTCGACGAAGCCGTTCGAGCCCGTCGGCGCGAAGCCCGACTGGAAGGAGCCGTCCAGCAGCTTCGGCTGCAGGAAGCCCGAGGCGGGGTTGAACACGTTCTGCCAGTTGTTGGCGCGGGCGGCGAACGTCTGCGCGACCCCGGTGTTCCCGAGCGCGGCGGCGAGCTGCGAGATCGAGTTGTCCGCCGCGTTGTACTCCTCCTGCGTCGAGACCGCGCCATAGAAGTTGCAGCAGCCGTACGAGCCGTCGATCGGCAGGTAGCCGTCGTTCAGGTAGTAGTTGATGCCGGGTCGGATGTTGTTTGTCGTCTGCGCCTCGGTGACCATGTCCGATAGCGCCTTGCTCGTGTCGAAGCCTCGCGCGCCGAACGCGTAGGCGTCGGCGATGATCGGGTCGGCCGGGTCGCCAACCATCACGTAGGTCTCACCGTTGTTGGCGTTCCACTTGGGGAGCATCCCGGTCTGGTCGTAGTCGTCGAGCATCGAGGTGACGGTGTCCGACATCGTGCGCGGGAACAGCATCGCCTCCAGCTGACTCTGGCTGCGGTAGATGTCCCAGCCCGAGTAGTTGGCGTAGATCGGGTGGTTCTTCGGCGTCGTGTGGACCTGGCCGTCGAAGCCCATGTACTGCCCGTTGACGTCGGAGTCGATGTTCGGGTGCAGCAGCGAGTGGTAGAGCGCGGTGTAGAACACGGCCTGCTGGCTGTGCGTGCCGCCCGCGATCTGGATCTTCGACAGCGCCGCGTCCCACGCGTCGTGTGCCGCGGCCTGGACCGTCGACAGGTCCCAGCCGGGGATCTCGGAGGTGAGGTTCTGGGTCGCGTTCGCGTTGCTCACGTACGAGATGCCGACCTTGGCGACGACGGTTCGGTTGGACGCGCCGGAGGTGTTGAAGCTCACGTACGCGCCGTCGGCGCCGTTGACCGGCACCGCGTTCGGTGACGCGGCCTGGGCGCCGTTCGGCGTCGAGGTCGTGCCCGCCGCGCGCAGCCGTCCGTTGCGCGAGTTCGCCGGGCCGGTCAGGCCCTTGCTGGCAAGCGCGATCTGGCCGGCCGTCTTCGCGCGCCTGAGCGCCTGCGCCTTCTGGGCGGCGGTCATGCGGCTCGACTCAGAGCGACTGCCCGCGACCGCGGACGAGCCGTTCGTCCATGTGCCGTAGCTCGTCATCGGGCGGTTGAACTGCATGTCGAAGTGCAGCGTGTAGACGTTGCCGCCGCCGCAGAAGCCGCCGGTCGTCACGGAGCCGGAGACCTCCGTGGGGCTGACGACGCGGAAGCTCGTGGCCGTGTCCGGGGTGGCGCTGCCCGAGAGCTTGAACAGCAGGTTCCCGCTGCTCTGGCCCTTGGGGAACGTGAACTGGCCGACCCCGGCGCGCAGGGTTGTGGCCAGCTGCGTCTTGATGCCGTCCGAGGTCTCCTGGTAGTAGCCGGGACTCGCCTTCTCGGTCGAGTGGACGAGCGGATCGGTCGCCGATCCCGGGTTGGCGGGGACCGGGCCGGTCGTGGGCAGGATCGGGACGTCGCCCTCGGCGGAGCAGCCGGGGCCTGACAGGTTCGTCAGCGCGTACCCGAGGATCGACGTGTCGCCGTAGTAGTAGTTGCCGCCCGGCGGCCGGCTCGGCGTGTTCGGGCTCCACTGGATCATGCCGAACGGCATGTCCGCGCCTGGGAACGTGTCCCCGCCGTTCGTCGTCCCGATGAACGGGTTGACGAGCGTCGTTGGGTCCTGCACATAGCCGGCGCCGGTGGTGGCGTGGCCGACCGCCGCGGCGCGCGCGGCGGGTCTCGCCGCGTGCGAGCCTGGGGTCGCGGCGCCGGCGGACGCACTGAACGAGATCAGCGCCCCTCCGGACACCGCCGCCGCGGTGGCCGCGGCGCGAGCGAGGATGCTCGATCGTGTCATTGCACTCTCCCTGTGATTCGTCCCGTGCGCGCGACCGCCGCGCGCACGCCCTGCCCACGGGTCCGCCTGGATCGGAAGCCCGCCACCGGCATGACAACGTTGTCATGGTCGGCGGCCGGGAGCCTACCGGACCCCGCCCGCAGATGCAACCCGGAACGTTGGCGGCTGTCGCCGGCGACGACTTTGAGCACCGGCGGCCGTGCGGGCGGGCGCCCGAGCGGCCCCGCGGCCTCCCCGGGGCGACTTGGAGCGCGTTCCTGCTGGATGTCGACAGCGATCCGCTCCGAGTGCGTCCGCTCGCGCCCGCGGCGCACCGCGCGCGGCACCCTGTCCGACGACGCAGCGTGGCCGCGCGACCCGAGAGGGTCGCCCCGCCGCGCGTTATGGGCGGTCGAGCGCGTGCGCGGGCACGAACAGGCGGCCGCGCAGGTTGTCCTCGCTCTGCGGGTGGAGGTCTGTGAGCGCCTGCAGCTCGCTGCGGAGCACGGGGGAGAGGCGGTCGACGCCGTGCATGTCGAGCTCGACGAGGTTGCCGGCGGGATCACGGACGTACAGCTGGACGACGTCGCCGGGCAGCTCGACGAGATGAGGCCCGCCGCGATCCCGGTCGAGCGCACCGCGGCGCGCGGCGACCGCGTAGGGCCGCTCGAGATCCTCGACGGTGATTCCGAGGTGGTGGTGGACGGGGGCCTCGACGTCGCGCTCGAACAGGTGCAGCTGGGTGCGACCGAGCGCGAGCCACTGCACGGGCACCCCGAAGTTCGGCGACGGGATCGGCTCGGCGCCGAGCAGCTCGACGTAGAAGGAGACGGACTCCTGCAGGTCGCGGGCGTGGACGCTCACGTGGTTGATCTGCGGCTCCATCCTCCGGGCAGTCTGGCACGGACCGCGCTCGCGCTCTCCTCGGCAGTCGTCTCGCCACCCCGCTCACGGGCCGTCCGCGCGGCCGGTCTGCCAGGCTGGCGCGCGTGCTCCCCCGGCTGATCGCCAGCGACCTCGACGGCACGCTGCTGCGCGACGATGGGACGGTTTCCCCGCGCACGCGCGCGGCGCTTGCGCGCGCACGAACGCGCGGAATCGAAATCGCGCTCTGTACCGCCCGGCCGGTGCGCTGGATGCGCGGCCTCGCGCGTGAGGCCGGCGTCGCCGGTATCGCCGTGTGCGCGAACGGCGCGGTGCTCTGGGATCTCGCCGCCGACGCGCTCGTCGACAGCTTCCCGATCGCGTGCGAGACCGCCCGCCAGGTGGTCGCCCGCCTGCGACCGCTGCAGCCCGGCGGCGCCTGGGCGGTCGAGACGGTCGACCACTTCGGCCACGAGCCCGGCTACCGCGTGCGCTGGCCGGTGCCCGACGACGCGACGGTCGATGCGATCGAGACGCTGCTGCTGAGGCCGCCGGTCAAGCTCCTGCTCCGCCCGGACGAGGACGGCGGCGCCGCCAGGTGGGCGGACGCCGCCCGCGTCCTCACCGCGGGGCTCGTCGAGATCACCTATTCCGACGCGTCGGCGTCGCTGCTCGAGATGAGCGCCGCCGGTGTGAGCAAGGGCTCCGGGCTTGCCGCGCTGTGCGCGATGCACGGGATCGACCGCGCGCAGACGATCGCGTTCGGCGACATGCCGAACGACCTGTCGATGCTCGCCTGGGCCGGGCGCTCCTATGCGATGGCGAATGGGCACCCGGGGGTGATCGCCGCTGCCGACGAGGTTGCGCCGCCCAACGACGAGGACGGCGTCGCGGTCGTGCTCGAGCGGCTGCTCGACGGAGGCTGACCGGCCCGGCCCACCCCGGTCAACAGCCACGGCGCCCGGGTCACTAGCCTCGAGGGACCCATGCAGATCGAGATCTGGTCGGACATCGCCTGTCCCTGGTGCTACGTCGGCAAGCGCCGCTTCGAGGCAGCGCTCGCCCGCTTCGGGCACGCCGACGAGACGACCGTCACCTGGCGGAGCTTCGAGCTCGACCCAGGCGCGCCGGCCGAGCGCGCGGGCGAGGGCGCCGCGCACCTCGCCGAGAAGTACGGGATGACGCTCGAAGAGGCGCGCGCCTCGCAGGCCGGCCTCGCCGCGACCGCCGCGGGCGAGGGAATCGAGATGCGCTTCGACATCCAGCGGATGGGCCGCACGTTCGACGCCCACCGGCTCGTCCACCTCGGCGCCGCGCACGGGATCCAGGACGCGGTCAAGGAGCGGATGATGCGCGCCTACTTCACTGAGGGAGCGCTGATGAGCGACCACGAGGCGCTCGTCGCGCTCGCCGGCGAGGCCGGGCTCGACGCCGACGAGGCGCGGGCGACACTCCGCTCCGACCGGTTCGCCGACGCCGTTCGCGCCGACGAGCGCGACGCCGCGCGGCTCGGGATCTCGGCGGTGCCGACGTTCGTCGCCGACCGGACGATCGGCGTGTCCGGCGCTCAGCCGGCGGAGCAGCTGCTCGCCTTCCTGCGCGAGGCGTGGTCGCGCCGGGCGGCCCCGGCGTCCGCCGGGAGCGCTCGGGGATGAGCACGGTCTCAGACGAGCCACGGGCGCGGACGCTCGAGCTCGCGGGCTACGGCGCCGTCCTCACCGATCTCGACGGCACGCTCGTCGACTCCGACCCGCCGATGCGCCGCGCCTGGACGGCGTTCGCGGATCGGCAGGGACTCGACCCCGAGCGCGTGATCGCAATCGCCCGCGGCCGCCCGTCGCGCGAGACTGCCGCCGAGCTCGCGCCCGACGCGCTCGACGAGCCCGCGCGCCTGGAGCGCGCGGAGACCTCCGACACGGAGGGCGTCACCGCGATCGCCGGCGCCCCTGAGCTGCTCGCCGCGCCGCTCACGCTTGCGATCGTCACCTCATGCAGCCGCGCGCTTGCCGCCGCCCGGCTCGCCGCCGCCGGGCTGCCCCTGCCGCGCACGCTCGTGTGCACCGACGAGATCGCCCGCGGCAAGCCGGACCCCGAGCCCTACCTGCTCGGCGCCGAGCGCCTCGGCGTCGCGCCCGCCGACTGCGTCGTGCTGGAGGACGCGCCGGCGGGGATCGCGTCCGGGAAGGCCGCCGGCATGACCGTGATCGCGCTTCGCACCACGCACGCCGACGCTGACCTGGCCGCCGCGGACGCCGTGATCGACGACCTCACCGCGCTCGCACTGCCGGGCGCCGTCTGAGCGGGGACGTGGTCCGTCTCATCGTTGCTGAGCAACCCTCGGGCCACACACGTCCGCACAGTTGTCGTCCCGGGCAGCCTCAGCTCGCCGTCGCCCGCAGGAACGTGAGCACGGCGAGCACCCGCCGGTGGTCGGCGTCGGTCGCGGGAAGGTCGAGCTTGGCGAAGATGTTCGAGATGTGCTTCTCGACGGCGCCGAGCGTGACGACGAGCTCCCGGGCGATCGCGGCGTTGCTGCGGCCCTGGGCGATCAGCTCGAGCGTCTCGCGCTCGCGCGGGGTGAGCGCGGCGAGCGCATCCGCAGCGCCGTCGCCGTCCGCGCGTGCCCGCCCGCTCACGAGCGAGCTCACGACCTCACGGTCCAGGGCGGTGCCGCCCGCGGCGACGCGCCGGATCGCCTCGACGAACGTCCGCACCTCGCTCACCCGCTCCTTGAGCAGGTAGCCGATCCCGCTCTCGCTCTCGCGCAGGAGCTCCGCCGAGTAGGCCGGCTCGACGTACTGGGAGAGCACGAGCACGGCCAGCTCGGGTCGGCGGCGGCGCGCCTCGAGCGCCGCGCGGATCCCCTCATCTGTGAACGTCGGCGGCAGCCGCACGTCGCAGATCGCGAGGTCGGGCTTGTGGCCGTCGACGATCCGGAGCAGGCCCGGCCCGTCCTCGGCCTGGGCGACGACCTCGATGTCGTGCTCCTGCAGGAGCGCGACGATGCCCTCGCGCAGCAGCGCGTGATCCTCGACGATCACCACCCGCACAGGAGCACCGCCTCGATGACGATCACCACCCGCACGGCAGCATCGCCTCCACCTGGGTGCCGACGCCGTCGGGACTCGTCACCTGCAGGCGCCCGTCGAGCGCCTCGACCCGCTGACGCAGGCCGGTGAGTCCGCCGCCGGACGGATCGGCGCCGCCGGGGCCGAAATCGGTGACCTCGACGAACAGGTCGCCGCTTTGCTCGTCGATGCGCACCTCCGCCCTCGCCCCCGCCGCGTGCTTGGCGGCGTTCGTGAGCGCCTCGGCGACGACGAAGTAGGCGGCGGTCTCGACGGCGGGGGTCGGGCGCCGGGACAGCGACGCGCGCACCTCGACCTCCATCCCCGTGCGATCCGTCAGCGAGCGCACCGCCGCCTCGAGGCCGCGGTCGGCGAGCACGGGCGGCGCGATCCCGCGCGCGAGCTCACGCAGCTCCCGGATCGCGGCCGAGGCGTCCTCGCGCGCCTCGCGCAGGAGCGCCGAGACCTCCGGCTGCTCGGCGTAGCGGTCCTCGGCGCGGCCGAGCTTCATCGACAGCGCGACGAGCCGCGCCTGCGCGCCGTCGTGCAGGTCGCGCTCGATCCGCCGCAGCTCGCTCGCCTGCACGTCGAGCGCTCCTCGGCGGGTGCGGGAGAGCTCGTCGACGCGCTGCTCAAGCTCGGCGCGGCTCGGACGGGCGACGATCCAGTAGCCGCCGATGAGCAGCACGCTGCCGAGCAGCGCCCACACCGGCCAGAAGTAGCCGAACCCGCTCAGCGCCCACTGGGGGATCTCTCCGAGCGAGAGCACGCTCGCGATCAGCGCGACGAGCGTGAAGCGGCGCGCACCACGATGGCCGATCGAGTTCGCGAAGCGGATCGAGGCGACGAGCGCGATCACGTAGGCGATGCCGAGCCACACCCACGCCGGCCAGAAGTAGGCCCCGCTCGTGAGCGCCCAGATGACGAGCACGAGTGTGGCGAGGGTCGCGGCAGGCGCCCGCAACACCACGGGCACGAGCGGCCCGCGCGCAGGCGCGGACCGCTCGAGGACGTCACCCCTCATGGCCGGTCTCCAGGATCGCCGCATGGCGACCATGTTCCCATCCGCGCCCGGGCGCGTCGCTCGCCGTCCCGACCGTGGCATGCGTCCTCGTCGCGTCCTCCGCGGACCGGTCGTCGCGAGCCGCACGCGCCGGCCGTATCCCGCGATCGCCGAGCAGCGTGAGCGCCGCCGGCAGCGCGATCCCCCGCACGATCGTCGCGTCGAGCGCGATCGCCGCCGACAGGCCGACGCCCATCTCCTTGAAGTCGAGCATCGGCAGTGTGGCGAACACCGCGAACACGGCGACCATGATGAGCGCCGCGCTCGAGATCGTCGGGCCGGTGGCGGCGAGCGCCTGCCGCGCCGCCTCACGCGCCCCGAACCCCCGGCGCCGTGCCTCCGCGGTCCGCTCGAGCACGAGCACCGTGTAGTCCATCGACAGCCCGAACAGGAGCACGAACGCGAACAGCGGCAGCCAGTTGACGATCGCGCCGTTCGAGGTGAAGCCGAGCAGCGACTGCGCCCAGGGGTGCTGGAAGACCGCGACGAGCGCGCCGAAGCCGGCTCCCACCGAGAGCAGGTTGAGGCCCATGACCGACAGCGCGAGCCACGGCGAGCCGAAGCTCAGGACGAGCAGCACGAACGCGAGCGCAAGCACGAACCCGATGACGAGCGGCGTCACGCGCGCGAGCTGGTGGGTGACGTCGACGGCCTCCGCCTCCCCTCCGGTGAGCTGCGCGTGGGCGCCCCGGACCTCGAGCGCCGTCATCGGCTCAAGCGTCGCCCGCAGCTGCTGCACGCCGGCCGCTGCCTCGTGGAGCGTCGCGTTCGGCACCGGGATCGAGACCGCGGCGACCGTGCCGGAGCGCGACACCCGCACCCCGACCGGGCCGTGGCCGCCGACGAGCGCGCGGCCGCGGGCGCCGATCTGAGCGAGCGCCGTCCGAGACGGCCGATCCCCGAGACGATGGCCCGTGACGACGAGCGTCGCCGTGTCGGCGGCACCCGGGAACGCGTGCGCCACCGCCTGGCTGGCCCGCACCGCGGGCACGTGATCGGAAAGCGCGCTCACCCCGTCGGTCGCGGTGTGCAGCGAGAGCGCGGGAACCGACAGCGCGCAGAGCGCCACGAGCGCGCCGGCGAGCGCGGTCCGCGGGCGGGAGGTGACTCCAGCGGCGAGCCGGCCCCAGGCGCCGGTCCGGCCCCGACGTCGCCGACGCGCCCGGCGCCCGAGGATGCGGCCCCGGTCGAGGCGGTCGCCGAGGAGCGAGACGGTGGCCGGCAGCACCGTGAGCGAGCCGAGCACCGCGATCGCGACGACGAGGATTGCGCCGAGGGCGATCGACACGAACACGGCCATCCCGGAGAACAGCAGGCCGGCGAGTCCGACGATGACGGTCGCGCCGGCGACGACGATCGCGCGCCCCACGGTCGCGCTCGTCACGTCGAGTGCCTGCTCCGGGCTCGCGCCGGCGCGCCGCTCCGTCCGCCAGCGGCGGACCGCGAACAGCGAGTAGTCGACGCCGACGGCGAGCCCGACGAGGAGCGTGACCGTGGAGGTGCTCGAGCTCTCGGGTAGGAGATGCGAGACGACCCCGAGCGCGCCGGATGCGGCCGCGACCGAGGTGATGCCCAGCAGGAGCGGGACGCTCGCGGCGACGAGCGCCCCGAACGCGAGCACGAGGATGAGGAGCGTGATCGGCAGCGACAGCATCTCGGCGCGCGCGAGCCCCCTCGAAATCAGCCCCGAGATCGCGTGGTCGACCGAGGCGTCACCGGTCTCCTGGACGGTCACTCCGTGCAGCTGCGGCCGCATCGTCGAGACGAGCCGGATGAGCGGCGTCACGTGCGAATCGGCCTTGTCGGGGTCGCCGCGCAGGCGCACGACGGCGAGGGCGGTGCGTCCGCCGTCGGTCGCCAGGGACGGGGTGCCCGCCGGTGTGCGCACCGAGGAGACGACGGCCAGGCGCCGCGCCCGCATGGCGAGCGCGGCGGTCGCGGACGCGGTCCGATGGGCGCTCGCCGAGCGGATCAGGATCTCCTCCGTTTCGGCCGGCACGAGGCCGGCGCGGTGGAGCGTGTCGTAGGCGTGGGCGGACTGCCCGACGTTCGAGGCCGAGCTCGTGAGCGCCCGGGTGCCGGCCGCCGACCCGAGCGCGACGCAGGCGACGACGAGCGCGAGCCAGAGCGCGATCACGGTCTTGGGACGGCGCGCGCTCGTCCGCGCGGCGCGTCGCACGACTCGCGCGAGCCTGCCGGGCGGAGGTGATGAGTGGTGTGTGGTGAGCATGGCGAGAAGCCTCTCGGCCGGCGGGCGCGCTGTCGCTGGGGCGGCCGGGTGTCCGTGCGGGGGCGATCCCGAGGACCGGGCGCCGCCGGGTGGTGGGGAGCACCCCACCCCGCCGCGCGCCCGCTCGGCCCTCCCGTCGTGCCCCCCGCCGTTCCCCGTGACGGCGTCAGCCGCCCGCACGACGATGTCTAAGGTGATGGCCCGATGACCGACTCACCACCGCTGCGCGCCGCGATCGTCGGGGCGGGCCCGTCCGGGTTCTACGCCACCGATCAGCTGCTCAAGGAGGGGTTCGACGTCGACCTCTACGACGCGCTGCCGACGCCGTTCGGCCTCGTGCGCGCCGGGGTCGCGCCCGACCACCCGAAGATCAAGTCGGTCACGCGCGTGTACGCGAAGACCGCGGCCCACGAGCGGTTCCGCTTCTTCGGCAACGTGACGCTCGGCGCCCAGGTGACCCGCGAGGAGCTCCGCGAGCGCTACGCGGTCGTCGTCTACGCGTTCGGGACCGCGACCGACAACCGGCTGGGGATCCCCGGCGAGGACCGGCCGGGGTCACATCCGGCGACGACGTTCGTCGCCTGGTACAACGGCCATCCGCAGTTCGCCGATCACCAGTTCGACCTCACCTGCGACCGGGCGGTCGTCGTCGGCAACGGCAACGTCGCGATCGACGTCGCGCGGATGCTGGTGCTCGATCCCCGCGAGCTCGCGCCCACCGACACCGCGGACCACGCGATCGAGGCGTTCGGCGCCGCCGGGGTGCGGGAGGTCGTGCTCCTCGGCCGGCGCGGGCCGGCGCAGGTCGCGTTCACGAACCCCGAGCTGCTTGAGCTCGGGGAGCTCGAGCGGGCGGACGTGATCGTCGATCCCGCGCAGCTGGAGGACGTCGAGCTCCCCGAGGGCGCCGACAAGACGACGGTCCGCAACGTCGAGATCCTGCGCGAATACTCCCAGCGGGCGCCGCAGGGCAAGTCCCATCGCCTGGAGCTCCGCTTCCTGCGCTCGCCGGTCGAGATCCTCGGCGAGGGCGAGGACGGTCCGGTGACCGGTGTGCGGGTCGCGATCAACCGGCTCGTCACCGGCGAGGACGGTCGCGTCCGCGCGGTGGCGACGGGCGAGGAGGAGACGATCGAGTGCGGGCTCGTGCTGCGCTCGATCGGCTACCGCGGCGAGCCGATCGCCGGCATTCCGTTCGACCACGAGCGCGGCCTGATCCGCAACCGGGGCGGCCGCGTCTGCGACGAGCACGGGCCGACGGGAGGCGAGTACGTCGTCGGCTGGATCAAGCGCGGGCCCTCGGGCGTGATCGGGACGAACAAGAAGGACGCGGCAGACACGGTCGCGCGGATCGTCGAGGACCGCGACGCGGGCGCGCTCCGGCCGGCCGCCTCCGAGCTCGGTGACGCGGTCGCGGTCGCGGAGTGGCTCGGTGAGAAGGCGCCCGACCACGTCACCTGGGCCGGCTGGGAGGCGATCGACGCCCACGAGTCGGCGCTCGGCGAGTCCGCGGGACGCCCCCGCGTCAAGCTCGTGCGCCTCGATGAGCTGATCGCCGCGGGCCGCGTGCCGAGCTGAGCGCCCGCCTGCGATCCTCCGCGGATGAGCCTTCCCACCGTTGTCATCAGCTCGCCCGGAGGCGAGACCGCCGCCGACTTCGTCCCCGGCGCCAACCTCCTCTGCTGCTCGCTGCGCCACCACGGCGAGGAGCTGCTCGACCCGGGGCACGGCGTCGAGGCGTACGCGGAGCAGGGCAAGACGATGGGCATCCCGCTGCTCTATCCGTGGGCCAACCGGCTCTCGCATGCCGGTTACGAGGTCGCCGGGCGCATGGTCACGCTCCCCGCCGGTGAGTCCGGCACGCGCTACCCGGTCGACCCGAACGGCCTGCCGATCCACGGCGCGATCCCGGGCGGGATCGTCTGGGAGGCCGAGGCGAACGGCGACCGGCTCGCGGCGGCGGTCGCCTGGGAGGCCGACGACCTGCTGGAGCTGTTCCCGTTCCGGCACCGCGTCTCGGTCGAGGCGAGTGTCGACGAATCGGGGCTGACGCTCACCACAACCGTCCACGCCGACGCCGGCGACCCCGTGCCGGTCGCGTTCGGATACCACCCGTACCTGCGGCTGCCCGGATCCTCGCGCGAGGGGTGGCGGGTCGATCTCGGCGCGACGCGGCGGATCGTGCTGGACGAGCGGATGATCCCCACCGGCGAGCGGGTGGAGCTCGCCGAGCGCGACTTTCTGCTCGGCGAGCGCAGCCTCGACGACGGGCTCGCCGATCTGATGACGCCCGCGCGGTTCCGCGTCTCGGACGGCGAGCGGTCGCTGTCGGCGAGCTTCGGGTCCGGCTACGACTGGGCGCAGGTGTACGCGCCGCCGGGGCACGACTTCATCTGCTTCGAGCCGATGACCGCGCCGACCGACGCGCTCAACAGCCATGACGGGCTGCGCGTGCTGAAGCCCGGTGAGGCGCACGCGGCGCGCTTCAGGCTCGCGGTCACGCCCTGAGCGCCGTGTCCGCCGGGTCCGAGAGCCAGAGGGCGAGCTGCTCGAGCGCCAGCGGACGCGACAGCAGATAGCCCTGGATGAGGTCGGCGCCCGCCTCGCGCAGCTGCTCCCGGACGGTCTCGGTCTCGACGCCCTCGGCGACGACCTGCAGGCCGAGGTTGTGTCCGAGCTCGATCATCGAGCGCACGATCGTCGCGTGCGCCTCGTCGCTGTCCATGTCGCCGACGAACTCGCGGTCGATCTTCAGCTCGTGCAGCGGCAGCGCCGAGAGGTGGCGCAGCGACGTCTGCCCCTGGCCGAAGTCGTCGAGGCTGATCCGCACGCCGGCGGCGCGGAGCCGCTCGAGCTCCGCCACCGCGCGCGGAGGGTCGGCGAGGATCGCGGTCTCGGTGACCTCGACGATCAGCCGGTCGGGATCGACCGAGAGCTCCGTCAGCGCCGCGATCACGTCGTCGGCGAGCGTGCCGCCGCCGACCGAGCGCGCGGACACGTTGACCGCGACGCGTGGGGCGACGCCCGTCGCGCCCGCCAATCGGTCCGTGTCGCGCAGCGCCCGGCGCAGGACCCAGCGCGTGAGGTGGTCGATCACGTCGGTCTGCTCGGCGGGGCCGAGGAAGCGGTCGGGGAACAGCAGGCCGTGCGCCGGGTGCTCCCAGCGCACGAGCGCCTCGAGCGCCACGACGCGGTCGCCGTCGAGCCGCTGGAGCGGCTGGTAGTGGAGCAGGAGCTGCTCATCGTCGATCGCGTGACGCAACTCGGCGACGAGGCTGAGACCGGCGGCGTCATGCTCGTCGAGCGACGGCGTGTAGCGGACGACGCCCGCGTGCTGGTCCTTGGCCGCGTACATGGCGACGTCAGCGCGCTGCAGGAGCGTGTCGGGATCGTCGCCGTCGGCGGGCGAGAGCGCATAGCCGATCGACGACTGCGCCGCGAGCGTCACACCGGCGACCGACACCTCGTTCTCGAGCGTCGTGCGCACCCGCCGCAGCAGCGCCTCGGCGCGAGCGCCGTCGCGCAGGACCATGCCGTACTCGTCGCCGCCGAGCCGCGCGACGAACGCCTCATCTCCGAGCATCGCCGCCAGCCGTCCGGCGAGCTCTCGGAGCACGGCGTCCCCGTTCGCGTGCCCGAGCGCGTCGTTGATCTCCCGGAAGCGGTCGAGATCGAGCACGGCGATCGCGGCGACGCCACCCTGGCGCGCGGCGGCGGTCGCCGCCTGCGCGGCCGCGTCGCGGAACGCCGTCCGGTTCGGCAGGCCGGTGAGCACGTCGTGGCCGGCGAGGAACGCGTTGCGCAGCGACTCCCGGCGCAGACGGCCGCTCACCGACGCGGCGATCGCGAACAGGATGAGGTAGAGGGCCCCGAGCCCGAGGGCGAGATCCCGGTAGAGCGTCGACAGCAGCCGGGCGACGTCGCTGCCGATGAGCGTGTACGGGAGGTAGAGCTCGAGCGAGCCGACGACGTGCGCGGGCCGGCCGGCCCGCAGCGGCATGTAGATCTCGATCGCGCGCGGCCCGAGCCTGCGGGCGGGCACGCCGCGGACGCGGTCGTCAAGCTCGGTATCGGCGTTCAGCCAGGTGAGATGCGCGATGACGCGACCGTGCGCGGCCGCGATCGCGTGCTCGGTCGGCGGCGCCGAATAGCCCTCCCGGTCCTCGGAGAAGACGACGTGGCCGGACCGGTCACGCAGGCGCATGCGGAGCACGGAACGGCCGAGGGGCCCGTGCGCGAGCCGCTGCAGCCGGCGCTTCTCGACCGCGGTGAGGCCGGCGGTCAGCGGACGGCCGTCGAGCAGCGGCTCGATCGCGGTCCTCGCGATCACCGCCGCGACGCTCCGGCCCTCACCGAGGCCGCGCTCCCGAGCCTGGCCGCGGAAGCTTGCGGCGAGGATCAGCCCGAGCGCGAGCACGGGGATCGCGCTGACGACGGCGTAGACGGCGAACAGTCGCCCGGTGAGCGTGTGGCGGAGCCGCGAGCGTTGCATCGGGCCACGTATCGGCACGCGATGGTCATTCTCGATGCCGTCGTTATGTTTCTCGACAACCGGACGGACGACGGCCCCGAACGACCGCATGGATCTCACCTTCTCAGCTGGCGAGCTCGCGTTTCGCGACGCGCTGCGCGCGTGGTTCGCCGCCAACGATCCGGGCGAGGAGCCGGTCGGCGACGAGGACGCCCACTTCCGCTGGCGCCGGGACTTCCAGCGACGGCTCGCCGACGACGGCTGGGCGGCGGTGCACTGGCCGGCGGAGTACGGCGGCCGCGGCGCGACCCTCACCGAGTCGGCGATCTTCTTCGAGGAGCTCGGTCGCGCGGGAGCGCCGCTGCCGGCGAACGTGCTCGGGCTGCTGCTCGCCGGGCCGACGATCATGGCGTGGGGCACCCCGGAGCAGAAGGAGCGCCACCTCGCCCCGATCCTCACCGCGGAGGAGATCTGGTGCCAGGGCTTCTCCGAGCCCGACGCCGGCTCCGACCTCGCCGCGGTGAAGACGCGCGCCAAGCAGCTGGATGACTCGCGCGGCGCGCTTTCAAGCGGAGCCGGATGCGAAGCGCGCGCCAAGCGCGAGCGGACGGGCTGGGTGATCACCGGACAGAAGGTGTGGACGAGCGGCGCCCAGTACTCGAAGTGGTGCATGCTGCTTGCCCGCACCGATCCCGGGGCCGCCAAGCACAGGGGTCTCACGTACTTCCTCATGGACATGGAGCAGGACGGCGTCGAGGTGCGGCCGCTGCGCCAGATCACCGGCGAGAGCGAGTTCAACGAGCTGTTCATCGACGGCGCCCGGGTTCCGGACGCGCAGGTGCTCGGCGGCGAGGGCAACGGCTGGAAGGTCGCTCTCACGACGCTCATGAACGAGCGGGCGGGGCTCGCGTTCTTCCTGCAGGTGCGGATGCGGCGTCTGCTCGACCGGCTGCTCGGCGAGGCGGCCGCCTCCGGTCGGCTGGAGGATCCGCTCATCGCCGACCGGCTCGGGGAGCTGCACCTGCGGGCCGAGGTGCTCAGGCTCACCGCCTACCGGGGGCTCACCGCGATCGAGAAGTACGGCCAGCCCGGACCGGAGGGCTCGCTCACGAAGTGGATGTGGTCGCAGACCAACCAGCGGATCACCGAGCTCGCCGCCGACCTGCTCGGGCCGGCCGCGCTCAAGGACGGCGGCCAATGGTCCTACGAGCTGCTGCGCGCCCGCGGGAACTCGATCGAGGGCGGCACGACCGAGGTGCTGAAGAACATCGTCGCCGAGCGGGTGCTCGGCCTGCCCAGGTCCCGCTGACGGGGGCGTGCGGCGTGGACTTCGACCTGAACGAGGACCAGCGGGAGATCAAGTCGGTCGCGCGTGAGCTGCTCGGCGCCCGCTCGACGTGGGCGCGGGTGCGGAAGGCGGCCGAGTCCGGGCGCTACGACGAGGCGCTCTGGCGAGAGCTCGTCGAGCTCGGCTGGCCGGGGATCGCCGTCTCGGAGGAGAACGGCGGGCAGGGGCTGGGGATCGTCGAGCTCGTGGTGCTGCTCGAGGAGCTCGGCTATGCGTGTGCCGCCGTGCCGTTCCTGTCGACCGCGGTCGCGGCGGCGATCCTCGACCGGTTCGGTGGGGAGGAGGCTCGTGGGCGCTGGCTGCCGGGGCTCCTGGGCGGCGAGACTCGGGTGGGGGTCGGACGCGCCGGGCTGATCATCGACGGCGCCGAGGGGCCGGCGGCGCTCCTCGTTCACGACGGGCGCCTCATCCTTGTCGACTCGGCGCGGGAGCCGCTCGGCACGATCGACCCGACGCGGCGCTTTGGACGCGTCGCGGACGATGAGCCTGCCGGATCGTGGACCGCCGACACGTCCGCTGTTGCGGCCGCCCTCGTCCTTGCGGCGATCGCCGCCGAGCTCGTCGGCGTCTGCCAGCGGGCGCTCGACATGACGCTCGCCTACGTCGGCGAACGCCGCCAGTTCGGCGTGCCCGTCGGCTCCTTCCAGGCGGTCGCACACCGCTGTGCGGAGATGCTGCTTCACACGGAGTCCGCCCGCTCCACGGCGTACTACGCCGCCTGGGCCATCGACGCGGGCGAGGACGCATCCGTGTCCCCCACCGAGGCGGCGGCGCTCGCCGCGGCCGCGGCCGCGACCGGCGCCCGCGAGGTGACCGCGAGCGCGATCCAGGCGCACGGGGGCATCGGCTTCACGTGGGAGGCCGACGTCCACTGGCTCTACAAGCGAGCCGAGGTCGACCGCGCGCTGCTCGGCGGCACGGCGGGGCATCACGCGGCGCTCGCGCGGGCCGCCGCGGCGCGGCTCGCCGCCCGCGCCTGACGACCCGCGCCTGACGACCCGCGCCTGAAGGACCCGCGCCTGTGTCGATCGGCTCCCGCCTGGGCGCCGTCGTGCAGGCGACAGGGATCGCCGGCCGGGCGGCGAACCCTCGCTCCACGCCCGCGCCGATAGGAGTGAAAGATGAGCGAACGACACCGGTCGGAGGGCACGCCCCCGACACCCCGCTGGGAGCAGGAATCCACCGAGTCTCGGGGCACGCCCGACGGCAACCCGCCGATCCCCGCTGCTCGCTGGGAGCAGTCTGTGGACCTCGACCCGCAGCCGACGACCGAGCTGGAGCTACCGTTCGGCGACGACGATGACGACGGCGCATGGCCTGAGCGCGAGCCACGCCTGGCCGCGGCTCGCGAGTCGCTGAGCGCGACGCGCGAGTCGTTCGCCGAGTCGCTGGCCGCCACCCGCGAGTCGCTGTCGACGACCGCGTCGAAAGTCGGCCGCTGGCTGCACTCGCTCGACCGCCGCCCCGAGTTCCACGCCGGCCGCGACCCGCTCGCGGAGCTCGCGCCCGCGGCCGACCGTGAGCCGGAGCCGGTCCGCGCGGACTCCGCGGCGTCCACGGCGAGCCCGGCCCGCTCGCGGTCCGAGCGCAAGGCCGCCGGCCGCGAGGCCGACGATCGCGAGCCCGGCGACCGCGACGACGAGGACCGGGACGGCATCGAGATCGGCGTTCGCTTCCCGACCGCGCCGCTCGGCTACAACCGCCAGGCGGTCGACAGCCACCTCGCGATGCTGGAGGGGGAGATCGCGGAGCTGCGCGAGCAGGCCACGCCGCCGCTCTCGATCGAGGAGGAGATCGAGCGGCTCGGCGAGGAGACCGCGTCGATTCTCGTCGTCGCGCACGACAAGGCCCACGAGACCACCCGCCGCGCCCAGCAGCAGGCGGCGCGCGCGGTGCGCGAGGCGGCCGCCGACGCCGAGCGGATCACCGCCGCCGCCGAGCAGCGGTTGCGCGAGCTCGACGAGGAGACCGACGCGGTGTGGCGCGAGCGCGAGCGGCTGCTGGAGGACGTGCGGGAGGTGTCCCGGACGCTGCTCACCCTTGCCGACGCGGCGAGCGAGCGTTTCCCGGCCGCGCCCGAGCCGATGGCGCCGACCGCGACCGCCGCGGGGGTGCCGGGAGGCCCGGGCGACTGAGGCCGCTCTCTACTGCCCATGGCGCACGGAACTCCCACCTCCGCCACCGGCAAGATCTGCGCCGCGGGGCGCGCGCCCGCCTGACCCGCGCCGGACGGCTTCACTAGCCTGCGCGGCGATGATCGACGCGCTGCTGTTCGACTTCGACGGTCTCCTCTACGACTCCGAGACATCCGAATACGAGGTGTGGCGGGAGCTCTACGCCGCGCACGGTGTGGAGTTCCCGCGGGAGCTCTGGCAGCAGCGGGTGATGGGCCGTCCGCCCGGGGCCTCCGGCTTCGATCCGCTTGCGCACCTCGAGCGGCTCGCCGCGCCGGGGCTTGACCCGATCCGCACCGAGGCCGATCAGGTCCGCCGGCGCGAGGAGCTCTTCCCGCACGCGCTCATCGACGGCGCCGGCGACCTGCTCGAGCGGACACGCGCCGCCGGCCTGCGCACCGCGATCGTCTCCAGCAACGACCGCGCGCGGATCGAGGAGCACCTTGCCCGGGCGGGCGAGGCGGCCGACTTCGACGTGATCGTCACCGCGGACGGCGACGCGGCGCGCGGCAAGCCGAGCCCGGCGCTGTACCTGGAGGCGCTTGCGGCGCTCGGTGTTCCCGCGGAGCGGGCGGTCGCGTTCGAGGACTCGCCGAACGGCGTGCGCTCGGCGAAGGCCGCCGGCCTCTATGTGGTGGCGGTCCCGAACTGGCTCACCGAGGGAGCGTCCGGCCTGGAGCAGGCCGACGAGGTGCTCGCCTCGCTCGCCGATTACGCGCTGCCGGGGACCGAGCCGGCCGTCGCACGACCGTGATCGAGCTCCTCGACGACGCCGGAGCGTTCGCCGAGAGTGTCGCGTTCGGCGAGGAGTCGCACGTCGCGGAGTCCGAGGACGCGGTCCGGCGTGGGGCCCGCGATCGGATCGGGCGCGGCCTCAATCTCGCCAACCCGACCTCGAATCGCATCTACGGCGACATCGGCTACCGCCGGCTCGCCGATTTCGAGGAGCACGCCCTCGGCCGCTGAGCCGCGGGGGGACTACCCTCCGCGCGTGCCCGTCCCCCGCCGATCAACGCGGCTCGCGGCCTGTGCCACGCTCGGCCTGGCGGGGTCGCTGCTTGCCGCGGTCGCGGCGCCGCGAGCGCTCGAGAACCGCCACGCCGGCTGGTGGTACGGGCAGATCGCGACGAGCCGGGGCTGGGCGACCGTGCTCGTGTGGGCCGGCATGGTCCTGCTCGCGCTCGCCTGGCTCGGGGTGCTCCGGCTCGGCCCCGGGCGGCGGGCCGCGTACGCGCTCACCGCGCTGTGGGCGCTCCCGCTCGTGGCGGCGCCACCGCTCTTCAGCTCCGACGTCTACAGCTACCTCGCGCAGGGGACGATCCTCCACCTCGGTCACGACCCCTACACGCAGCCGCCGACGATCCTCGCCGGGCTCGGCCACCGGCATCTGCTCGACGCGGTCTCGAAGTTCTGGCGCCACACGACCGCGCCATACGGCCCGCTGTTCCTCGAGCTCGTCGGCCTCATCTCGACGGTCGGCGCCGTCCACATCGTCGCCGGCGTGCTCCTCTGCCGGGCGCTCGACCTCATCGGTCTCGTGCTCCTCGCGATCTGGATCCCCCGGCTCGCCGACGCGCTTGGCGCCGACCGCGGACGCGCGCTGTGGCTCGTGCTCGCCTCGCCGCTCATGCTGCTCGGGCTCGTCGCGCCCGCGCACAACGACCTGCTGATGGCCGGCCTGCTCGCCGCCGGCGTCGGCTGGGCGCTGCGCGGCCGGCCGCTGCTCGGGGTCGCGATCTGCGCGCTGGCGGCGACGATCAAGCTGCCCGCGCTTGTCGCGGTGGCGTTCATCGCGGTCGCCTGGGGCCGCAGCGAGCAGGCCGGGGCGCGGCGGCTGCTCGTCGCCCAGTGCGCGGGGATCGCGGTCGTCGTGCTCGGCCTCGTGACCGTCGTCTCCGGGGTCGGCGTCGGCTGGCTGTCCTCGTCGGTGTTCTCGACGCCGGCGCGCGTGCATCTCGCGATCACCCCCGCGACGGCGATCGGCGAGACGGTCGCGCTCGTGCTCCATGGTGCCGGCGTCGCGGTCTCCGCGCACGGGCTGGAGTCGGCGCTCGGCGTCGTCGCGACCGCGCTCGCCGCCGTCGTCGGGCTGCGGCTCCTCTGGCTCGCCGACGTGCCGCGGGTCGCCGTGCTGCTCGGCGCGACCCTGCTGCTGGCGGCCATCTGCGGCCCCGCGGCCTGGCCCTGGTACCTGAGCTGGGGATTCGTGCTCGTCGCCGCCGCCCCCGCGCCGCAGCGCTCGCCGGCGCTCCTCGTCGCGCTCGCGCTCGGAGCCTTCCTCGTGCGGCCCGACGGGGTCCTCGCGCTGCCGATCGAGTCCTCGCCCGCCGTGCTCGTCGTGTACGCGGCCGCGCTCGAGGCCTGGCGGCGGGTGCGTCGTCGGCGCGCTCCGGGGCCGGCGCCCGCCATCTCCTCGGCGCCCGTCGGGTCGTGAACGTGGCCACGCGTCGAGCGAGCCGCTCGGCCGGCGCGCGCACGCCCGCGCGGGCCGACCGGCGGGACGTCGCGGTCGTGGTCGGGCCGGTGCTCCTCGCGGCGGCGCTCTCGCTGTTCCAGCTGACCGACCGCAGTCTCCAGTTCGACGAGGGCGCGACCGCGGCGATCGTCTCCCAGCACGGCGCGGCGCTCGGGCGGGCGCTCGCCCGCGACGGCGGCAACATGTCCGGTTACTACCTGCTCATGCACGTGCTCGTCGGCCGGTTCGGCGACGGTCCGTGGGTGTTGCGGCTTCCGTCGGTCGGGTTCGCGGCGCTCACGCCGGGTTTCGTCGCGGCGATCGCGCTCGCGCTCTGGCGCGAGCGCCGGGTGGCGGCAGTCGCCGCGGTCCTGTGCGCGGTCAGCCTGCCGCTTGTCTACTGGGGGCAGACCGCGCGCGGCTACGCCCCGATGACGTGCCTGGCGTGCGCCTCGATGCTCGCGTACGCGCGGTTTGCGTCGGCGGTCCGGGAGGGCCGCTCCTGGCGGGGGGCGGCGCTCGCCTGGCTGCTCGTCACGACGGCCGCCGCCTACTGCGGGTTCATCGTCGTGCTGATCGTGCTCGTGCAGATCATCGGCCTCGCGGTCGCGCCGGGCGCCGACGCGCGAGGGCTCCGGCGGTTCGCCGGGATGATCGTCGCGCTCGGGGTCCTCTGCGGGCCGCTCGTCGTGCTCGCCGCGCGCCGCGGATCCGGCCAGCTCTTCTGGGTCCCGAAGCCGAACCAGCAGGTCGACAGCCAGGTGATGCAGTCGCTCACCGCGTCCGGGCTGCAGTCGACGTTCCACCGGGTGTTCACGACGACGCCGGGCTGGATCGGGACGTCGGTCGTGCTGCTCGGGCTGATCGGCTTCGGCGTCCGGCGGTGGTCACGCGGCGACCGGACCGACCGGTCCGTCCAGTGGCCGGCGCGGCTGCTGCTCGCCTGGATGGTCGTGCCGGGCCTCGCGACGTTTCTCGTCTCGCTTGTCGCCCAGCCGGTGTTCCAGCCGCGCAACCTGCTGCCCTCGTTCCCCGCGTTCGCGCTCGCGCTCGCGCTCGGGCTCTGCGACCGGCGGCTCCCGCGCTGGGCGGCCGCGCTCGGGCTGGGGCTCGCCCTCCTCGTGCGCGTCGTGCCGCTCGCCGCCGCCTATGGCGTCTCGCCGGAGCCGTGGCGGGCGGTGAGCGCGCGCGTGCTGACAGCCGCGCGGCCCGGCGACTGCGTCGCGTTCTACCCCGAGGACGCCCGCAACGCGTTTCGCTGGTACCTGGAGCGCGCCCGGCCGGCCGTGCGGGACCGGGCGCCGCGCTCGGTGCTGCCCGCCGTCCCCTGGTCGACGACGACGCCCTACGTCGAGATCTACCGCACGCTGCCCGCCGCCCGCATCGCGGCGCTCCGCGGAGGCTGCACGCGGATGTGGCTCGTCTCCAGCCACGAGGGCCAGCAGCACGGCCCGCCGCTGGCGATCCGCCACCGGCGGCAGTGGCTCGCGTTCCGCGCTCGCCTGGAGCGCGTGTTCGGCCGCGGACCGCGCTCGACGAGCGGCTGGGCGAGCGCGATCCACGTCGAGCTGATGCCCGGCCGCTGAGACCGCGCGGCGGCACGCTCTGCGTGAGAATGCGCACGCTGCTGCCCGATCCGCCGCCGCCCCCGTTCGACGCGCTGCTCGCCGAGCGCGAGCGTCGCGGCGCCGATCGCCGCGACGAGGTGTGGGAAGGTGCCTTTCCCCGGAGGTGAGCAGGCCCTCAGCGGGTGTTCCTTGCGCCGCCACCCGATCGACCCCGGGCCGAATTCGACTCATGTCGCCGCGCCGAGAGCGCTCGACGTGCGACAGATCGAGCCCGTCAGGGCCTGAGCACGTGTTGGTAGAACGTGAGCAGCCCCATCCCGACGAGCAGGACGGCGTTGAGGTAGAGGATCGGGGCAAACCGCTGGCTGCGGACGCGGCGGGCGATCAACACGAGCATCGGGAACGCCGTGATCTGCATGCGCGGGTTGGGCGGCACGTACTCGGAGGTGAAGGCGAGGAACGTGATGATGAGCGTCCAGGCGATCGCGGGCAGCGACAGCTCGCGACGGTAGCGCCACAGCAGCCACAGCTCGTAGGCCATGAGGATCGCCCCGACGAAGCCCGAGACGTCGTTGAGGTCGATCCGGTTGTGCTGGCACCAGGCCATCCACTGGGCGCTCCGCATGCACACATGGGCGCTCACCGGGCTGTTGAAGTGCGACGGGTCGAAGCGCGGCGCCTCGCGGGTGACGAGGTGGACGAGCGCGATCGGGTCGGTCTTCTCGCCCCAGCCGTGGTGCTGGGCGTAGTAGTTGGCCATCGGGTTGCCCGTCCACGCCCACAGGAACGCCATGAACGACAGCGCGCCGATCCCCGACATCGCGGTCGTGAGCACCGACATGCGGAAATCGCGGGAGCGCAGCGCGCGGCCGAGGTGGCGCTCGGAGAGTCCGCCGATCCAGAGCTCGCGCAGCGCGCAGACGCCGCACACCACGCTCAGCATGAGCCCGACCGGCTGCACAGCGGTGCCGAACGCGGCGACAGAGCCGGCGAGCACCCAGCGGCGCCGCTCGAGCGCCCAGATGCAGATCGTCGTGAGCGGCAGCAGCAGCCCCTCCGAGTAGCCCATCGAGAACACGACCGCGCCCGGGAACACGACGAACAGCGCCGTCGCCCGGCGTGCGGTCGACCGATCCCACCAGCCCTCGGCGAGCCGGTGGACGAACACGGTCGCGATCCAGCCGCCGATCCCCGAGATGAGCACGGCCGCGACCGACGCCGACCAGATCTGGTGGTGAAAGCCGAGCCCCTCCAGCACGTGCGTGCCCGCGAAGATCGTGAGCGGGTAGAGCGGGAAGAACCCGAGGTTGTCCTGGTGGTAGGGGTGGGCGATGTGGTGCGGGTAGCCGTTGTCGGCGACGTCGCGGTACCAGAGGCCGTCCCAGTGCAGAAGCTCGCCCTGCAGGTTGTGGTGGCCGAACGCGTCGAGCAGCACCGCCGCGATCAGGACGGCGGCGCGCGCCGCCAGGTAGACGACCGTGATCCACAACAGCTCGCGTCGCGCGCCGGCGCTCAGCGAGAAGCGCCACGGCGCGCGCATCCCGGACGCGCGGCCGACGCGACCGTCGCGGGCGCGGCGGCGCGAGCGACCATTCGGCACGGTCACGGGCTCGGTGACCGGCGCCGCCGGGACGGGGGCGGTCGCGTTCACCGCAAGTGCGGCCGCGCCGGAGCCGTCCCGGCGGTCGTGAGGGGTGGGCCCGACGGCCTCGGATGCGGCGTCCACGGTCACGCTCAGTCTACGAGCGGCCCGGGCGCGGCGACGGGCGCGGGCCGCCTCGCGCATGAGCGGCCGCGGCGGCACCTGACCGGGGCCGAGCGTCATAATCGAACGACAGTGACGTCCGGGCTCATCACCGAGGCGCTCCAGCCGCTCCGAGCCGATCGCCGCCACGCCGCGGTCCTGTTCGACATCGACGGCACGCTTGCTCCGATCGTCGACCGCGCGTCCGACGCCCACGTGCCGGAGTCCACGCGCCAGCTCCTGATCGCGCTCGCCGAGGCCTACGGGCTCGTCGCCTGCGTCTCGGGGCGCCGCGCCTCCGAGGCGCGCGCGATGGTCTCGATCGGAACGATCGCCTACCTCGGCTCGCACGGGATCGAGGAGCTCCGCCCCGGCTGGACGACCGCCCGGCTCGACCCGGCGATCACTTCATGGGTGCGACAGATGCACGAGTTCGGAGCCCAACACGACACCGCCCAGACCCGAAAGCTCCGCGTGCGCCTGGAGGACAAGGGCGCGATCGTCGCCTTCCACTGGCGCGGCGCACCCGACGAGGACGCCGCCCGGCACGCCGTCGAGCGAATCGCCGACGCGGCCACCGACGCGGGCCTCGTCACCCACTGGGGCCGCAAGGTGCTCGAGGTCCGCCCGCCGGTCCCGTTCGACAAGGGCGCGGGCGTGCGCCGACTGCTCGAGGAGGCGGGGGATTCGATCACGGTGGCGCTCTACGCCGGTGATGACCGCACCGACCTCGACGCGTTCCGCGCGCTCGGCGAGCTCGCCGAGGAGGACCGGCTCAGGCACGTCGTGCGGGTCGGCGTCGCGTCGGAGGAGGGGCCGGCCGAGATCCGCGAGCAGGCCGACGTGCTCGTCGACGGACCGCCGGGCGTGCGGCAGCTGCTCACGCTGCTCACCTCCGGCGAGGACCCGGCCTGAGGAGGCCGCGTGCGCTTCCGCGAGTTCCTGCGCACGACCGTGCTCGTGAGCGGGGCCGCCGCCAGCCTGCTGGCGGCGGTCACGGTCGGGAGCGTGGCCGGCGGGCACGGCGACGGCATCGTCGGCGAGGTTGCGGCCGGCTGGTGGATCGCCGCGGGGCTGATCGGCGTCTGGGTGGGCCGTCGCGCCGAGGTTTCGCCGCCGATCGCGCGGCTGCTGGCGGACGCCCGGACCGGCCGCTCGCTGCCGGAGGCGAGCCCGGGGCGGACGCTCGTCAACCGGCTGTGGCCGCTGCTCGTGATGTGCTTCGGCGCGGCGGCGGTCGGCGTCGTGCTCCCCCAGGTGTCGGCGATCGCGGCCGGCTTTGCGATCGTCTGGACGCTCGGCTGGCGCCGTCAGGCCGCGGCCGTGCAGGCGATCGAGGACCGCGACGGCGCCGCGTTCTACGTCGAGCACACCTCGCCGCTGAAGCCGATCCGGCTCGTGCGCACGCCCGGGTTCCGGGCGCTGCAGCCGCTCGACGGCGCCCCCGAACCACGAGCGTCCGGCCAGCTCGGGTCGCGCGCCTCGCGCCGTCTGCGGTCAAGCGCCGCCCGCCGTGTCGAGTCGAATGCCGGGCGGCGGCTCGCCTCGGGCAGGTCCGGCCGGCCGCGCCGCTGATGGCCGCCGGCGACGGCGTCGACGTCCTCGTCGTGTCGGTCGCCGGGACGATCGGCTGGTCCTACGGCGCCCGGGAGCTCGCCGACGGGCTCGCGCGCGCGGGGGCGGGGGTCGTCTGGATCGAGGCGGCGCGGCCGAGCGACGTGCGGACGCTCATGTTCACGGACCTGCGGGAGGCGTATGCGGCCCGCCGTGCCGCCCGTCGCGGCATCGTCCGCCACCGGCCGCGCGCGACCGTCTACTGCTCGACGACCTCGGCGCTGCTCTGGCCGCGCCCGGGCGCGGTGCTGCTCGACGCGACCGCCGCCGCCAACCGCCGCGGTCGCCATGGCCTCTGGCAGCGCCCGCTCGAGCGCCGCCGCCTGCCGCGCGCGCCGGTCGTGCTCGGCTGGACGCCTGAGGCGTTCGACGGCGCCCCCGCCGCGGTGCGCGACGCCGCGATCGTCGTGCCCCTGCCGGTCGAGCCCTCCGCGTCGATCCTCCCGCCGCCCTCCGCCCGCGACCTCGCGGCCGTCGCCTATGTCGCCGACCCGGCGAAGCGGGGGCTTGCGCTCACGCTCGAGACATGGCGCCGGGCGCGGCGGGAGAGCGAGACGCTCGTCGTCGCCGGGATCGCGCGGCCGGATGAGCCCGGCGTGCGCTTCGCGGGTCGCCTCGCACCGCCCGCGTTCCGGGCGCTCCTGCGCCGCGCCCGCGTGTTCCTCGCCACCCCGCGGGAGGAGGAGTACGGGATCGCGGCGCTCGAGGCGCTCGCCGACGGCGCCCAGCTCGTGACGACGCCCGCGCCCGGCGCCTACCCGGCGCTCGCGCTCGCCCGCCGGCTCGACCCGCGTCTCATCGCCGCCGACGCGGCCGGGCTCGGGGCCGCGGTCCGCGCCGCGCTCGATGACCCCCGGCCGGATTACGCGGCCGCCGCCGCCGATCTGCTCGTCCCGTATCGCCGCGCGACGATGAGCGACGTGTTAAGTCGCGATGTGCTGCCTCGGCTCGTGCCAGGATGGCGGATGTGACCGCGCTGCTGGGCGCCATCCCGAGCCCCCCCTCGAACGGCTTCCACGTCGGGCCGCTGTTCTTTCACGCCTACGGGATCGCGTACGTCGTGGCGGTCGCGGCCGCGATCATCATCTCCCGTCGGCGCTGGGCGCGGGTGGGCGGCGATCCCGAGCTGCCGGTCGAGATCGCGATGTGGGCGTTTCCCGCCGGCCTGGTCGGCGGGCGGATCTACTTCGACGTCACGACCCCGGCCAAGATGCCGCACCACTGGTGGGGCCCGTTCGCGATCTGGGACGGCGGCCTCGGGATCTGGGGCGGCGTCGCCGGCGGCGTGATCGCCGGCCTGTGGGTCGCGCACCGGCGGCTCACGCACGAGCAGATGCTCCAGCTGATGGACATCGTCGGCCCCGCGCTCCTCGTCTCCCAGTCGATCGGACGGCTCGGCAACTACTTCAACCAGGAGCTGTTCGGCGGCCCCTCGTCACTGCCGTGGGCGCTCGAGATCTCCCGCGCGCATCGCGTCGCCGAGCTCGCGCCGCGCTACTGGAGATACTCGACGTTCGAGCCGACGTTCCTGTACGAGATCGTCTGGAACATGCTGTGGTTCGGCGTCCTCTCCTGGTTGTGGAGGAGGCGTGCGGTCCGCGCCCCCGGACTCTTCTGGCTCTACGTCGCCGGCTACTCGGGGTTTCGCGTGTTCGAGGAGACGCAGCGGATCGACTACTCGAACTACTTCCTCGGCATGCGGGTCAACTTCTGGATCGCGTCCCTCCTGTGCGTGTTCGCGCTCGCCTGCTTCGCGCTCGTGCAGCGCGGATTCCGGGGCTGGGGCGCGCCGGCCGCCGAGCCGGCGCCGCCCGGCACCCGCTACGGACGCAACCCGGCGAGCCCGCCCCCCGAGGTGCCGCGCCCGAGCGGAACGGTCGCGCCGGCGGGCGCGGGCTCGGCCGGCGGCTCGGGCAGCACGGGCACGCGTCGGCCTCCGCCGCCGCCCCGCAAGCGCTCTCGCCGCGGGCGCTGATCGCCCGGCGAGGCCCGCCGCGCGGCCACGGCGCAGGACCGGCGTTCGCGCCCGCGCCCGCGCCCGCCCGAGCTCGCCCCCGGCACTCGCCGATCCGCGGCCTGCGGAGTGCGCTAATCTGACGCGCACGTTAAGTTCGATCCTCCGAGAGGCGCCCACATGCAGTCGCGCGAGACCCGTTCGATGACCGCCGCAGCCGACGACCGCTACAAGTGGGTCGCGCTCTCGAACACGACGCTCGGCGTGCTGATGGCGACGGTCAATGCGTCGATCATGCTGATCGCGCTCCCCGACATCTTCCGGGGAATTCGCCTCAACCCGCTGACCCCGGGGAACACCGACTACCTGCTGTGGATGATCCTCAGCTTCCTGATCGTCACGGCGGTGCTCGTCGTGAGCCTCGGCCGGCTCGGCGACATGTACGGTCGCGTGCGGATGTACAACCTCGGGTTCGCGGTCTTCACCGTCTTCTCGATCCTGCTCACGATCACGTGGATGCATGGCGCGGCGGGTGCGCTGTGGATGATCGTCATGCGCGTCGGGCAGGGGATCGGCGGCGCGATGCTGTTCGCCAACTCCAACGCGATCCTCACCGACGCGTTCCCCGAGGACGAGCGCGGGCTCGCGCTCGGGATCAACCAGGTGGCGGCGATCGCCGGCTCGTTCATCGGGCTGATCCTCGGCGGGGTGCTCGCGCCGGTCGCCTGGCGGCTCGTGTTCTTCGTGTCCGTGCCGATCGGCGTGTTCGGCACGGTCTGGGCTTACCACAAGCTGCAGGAGCGGGGCGTGCGTCGCCCGGCGAAGATCGATTGGTGGGGCAACCTCACGTTCGCGGTCGGCCTGATCGCGGTGATGATTGGGATCACGTACGGGATCCAACCCTACGGTGGGCACACGATGGGCTGGACGAGCCCGCGGGTGCTCGCCGAGATCATCGGCGGGATCGTCGTGCTGATCGCGTTCTGCGTGATCGAGACCCGCGTCGAGCAGCCGATGTTCCGCCTCGAGCTGTTCCGGATTCGCGCGTTCAGCGCCGGCAACCTCGCCTCGCTGCTGTCGGCGATCGGCCGCGGCGGCCTGCAGTTCATCCTCATCATCTGGCTGCAGGGCGTGTGGCTGCCCGAGCACGGCTACAGCTTCTCCGAGACACCGCTGTGGGCCGGGATCTACATGGTCCCGCTGATCGCCGGGATCCTGATCGCCGGGCCGCTGTCGGGCTGGCTGTCGGACCGCTTCGGCGCGCGGCCGTTCGCCACCGGCGGGATGATCGTGGCCGCGATCAGCTTCGGGCTGCTCGAGCTGTTGCCCGTCGACTTCTCCTACGTGTGGTTCGCGCTCATCCTGCTCCTCAACGGCCTCGGCATGGGCCTGTTCGGCTCGCCGAACCGCGCGGGGATCATGAACAGCCTGCCTCCCCACCAGCGCGGTGTCGGCGCCGGGATGAGCGCGACGTTCCAGAACTCCGCGATGGTGCTCTCGATCGGCATCTTCTTCTCGCTCATGATCGCGGGCCTCTCTGCCGGGCTGCCCGGGGCGCTCCGCGACGGCCTCATCGCCCACGGGGTGCCTCACGCGGCGGCCGTCCAGGTCTCGCACCTGCCGCCGGTGTCGAGCCTGTTCGCCGCGTTCCTCGGCTACAACCCGATGCAGACGCTGCTGCCGCCGGGCGTTCTGCACCACCTGTCGGCGGCGGCGCAGGCGACGGTGACCGGACGCGGTTTCTTCCCGCACCTGCTGAGCGGCCCGTTCTCAAGCGCGCTCGCCACCGCGTTCACGTTCGGCGCCGTCGCCTGCCTCGTCGCCGCCGGCGCCTCGTGGCTGCGCGGCGGCAAGTACCACTATCGGGCGCCCGCCCCTGAGCGCGACGCGGGGAGTGCGCCGGGGCCGTGTCCGGGTGCCGCGCCGACCGTCGCGGGGAACCGATCGTGAGCGCGCCGGTCGTCACCCTGTCCGCGACCTACGGGGCGTTCGGCTCGCTGATCGGCCCGGATGTCGCCGAGCGTCTCCGGGTGCCGTTCCTCGACCGGGCGATCCCCGCCGAGGTTGCCGAGCGGCTTGCGGTCTCGCTCGACGAGGCCGAGTCCCACGACGAGCGCGCCGAGCGCGGCCTCGAGCGGGCGCTGGCCACGTTCGCCGCCGTGCCGATGCTGCTCGGGGCGCCGCCGGCGACCGGGACCGCCGAGGAGGGGCGCACGTTCCAGGAGGAGACCGAGCGGGTGATCCACGCCCATGTGCGAGACGGTGGGGTGATCCTCGGCCGCGCCGGCGCGCTCGTGCTCGCCGAGCACCCGACGGCGCTCCACGTCCGCCTCGACGGCCCGGCGCGGGCACGGGTCGCGCAGATCGCCCGGCTCGCCGGCGTCGATGAGCGGGAGGCCGAGCGGCGCCGGCACGACGCCGACCGGGCCCGGGAGGCGTACGTCAAGCACTTCTACCGCGCCGACCCGGCCGATCCGCGGCTCTATCACCTTGTCCTCGACTCCACCGCCCTTGACCGGGACACGTGCGTCGAGCTGATCGCGCTCGCGGCCCGCGCCCGCCAGGCCGGGTCCGACGCGCCCTGAGCGCCGCCGGCCCTCGGGGACTCAGCCGCGGGCGGCGAGCGCTCGCGGTCGCATCGCCGCGACCTCCTCCCAGGAGCGGCAGTTGACGACCTGGTCCGCCGTCAGCCACGCCCGCCGCGCCGTCGCGATCCCGTAGCGCGCGACCTCGAACCCGCCGGTCCGGTGGGCGTCGCAGTCGATCACGATCCCGACGCCGGCGGCCGCGGCCGCGCGCGCGTGGTGCTCGTTCAGGTCGCGGCGGTCGGGGCTGGCGTTGATCTCGAGCAGCGTGCCGGTCGCGGCGGCGGCTTCGATCACCGCGGGGACGTCGAGCGCGTACGGAGCGCGCCTCTCGATCTTGCGGCCGGTGAGGTGGCCGATCGCGTCGACCAGCGGGTTCTCGATCGCGGCCACGATCCGCGCGGTCATGCGGTCGGACTCCATCGCAAACGAGGAGTGAACCGAGGCGACGACCCAGTCGAGCTCGGCGAGCACGTCGTCCGGGTACTCGAGCGAGCCGCCGGGCAGGACGTTCACCTCCGAGCCGGCGAGGAGCGTGATCCCGCCCGCCTCCTCGGTGCCCGACAGCGCCCGGATCCGCTCGAGATGAGCGAGCAGCCCCGCTCCCTCGATCCGCACCCCGACCGCGCTCGAGTGGTCGGTGATCGCGAGGTACTCGTACCCCGCCGCGGCGGCCGCACGGCCCATCTCCGCGATCGAGGCGGTGCCGTCGGAGGCGTCGGTGTGGCAGTGCAGGTCGCCGCGCAGGTCCGCGGCGGTGACGAGCTTCGGCAGCGTCCCGTCGGCGGCCGCCGTCAGCTCGCCGCGGTTCTCGCGCAGCTCCGGCGGGATCCACCCCATGCCGAGCAGGGCGTAGACGTCCTCCTCGCGCTCGCAGCGGTGCGTGATCCCGGTCGCGTCGTCGAGCACGCCGTATTCGGAGACGTGCAGGCCGCGACGGACGGCGGCCGCGCGAAGCGCCATGTTGTGGTCACGGGAGCCCGTGAAGTGCTGCAGCAGGTTGCCGAACTGGTCGGGCGCGACGATCCGCATGTCGACCTTGACGCCGGTGTGGGTGACGAGCTTGACGCCGGCCTCGGCCGGCGTCGAGGCGGACTGCACGAGCTCCAGCTCGGCGGCGGCGCGCGAAAGCTCGAGCGGCGCGTGCGCCGTGGCGATGATGTCGATGTCCTTGACGCTGTCGGTCATCCGCCGCGCCGAGCCGGCGAGCTCGACGCGCTCGCAGGCGGGATGCGCGCGAAGCGCGGCGACGAGCGGCTCGGCGGCGGCGAGCGCGCGGCTGAGCGTGATTCGCGCCCCGCCCGCCTCGCCGGCCGCCTGTCGCTCGCGCGCGGCGGCCGCCGTCGCCAGCAGCGCGTCCTCGGCCTTCGGCCCGAAGCCCCTCAGCTCCCGGATGCGGTGCGTCTTCGCCGCCTGCTCGAGCGCCTCGAGCGAGTCGACCCCGAGCTCCTCGTAGAGCCGCCGCGCCCGCCTGGGGCCGAGCCCGGGCAGCCGTGTGAGCGCGACGAGGCCGGGCGGGAACTTCGCGCGCAGCTTCTCCGCCGCCGGGATCGCGCCGGTGTCGGCGAGCGCGAGCACCTTCTCCTGGATGATCGCTCCGACGGCGGGCAGCTCGGTGGCGCGGCTCTCCCGCGCGAGGCCGAGCACCGAGACCGGCGCGTCGCGGATCGCCTTGGCCGCGTTGCGGTAGGCGAGCACCCGGTGGATGACCGCGCCGTCGAGCTCATACAGATCGCCGAGCTCATCGAGCGCGGCGGCGATCTCTGCGTTCGTGGGCTCGGCCATCGGCGCCTTGAGAGACTACTTGCGCGGCTCGACCGGTCCCGCCCCCGCGACCGTGCGGGCGCCGCTGACGTCTCCCCGCCGCCGGCATCACGTCCCGCGCCGCGGCCCGCCGCTATACTTTCTGAAGCAAAGAACTTCAAAGGAGACCGAATGTCAGGCGTTGCAGACGTCACCGATACCAGCTTTCAGGCCGAGGTGCTTGAGTCCGACGTGCCCGTGCTCGTCGACTTTTGGGCCCCCTGGTGCGGTCCCTGTCGGCGCGTCTCCCCGATCGTCGAGGAGATCGCCGCCGAGAAGGGCGAGGCCCTCAAGGTCCTCAAGCTCAACATCGACGAGAACCAGGAGACCGCGATGAAGTTCCAGGTGATGTCGATCCCGACGCTCATGCTGTTCAAGCACGGCGAGCTGAAGAAGACAGTCGTCGGCGCCTACCCGAAGAAGAAGCTCGAGGAGGAGCTCGAGCCGGCGCTCGCGTAGCTTCCCCCCTCGACACCGCCTCTCTCCCTCCAGCGCCCGGCGGGCTGCGGCTCGCCGGGCGCAGCGCTTCCGTCGGTCCGCGCTCTCATGCCGAGCCGATTGCGTCCCTCCGGAAAGCAAGTCTGCCCTCGTCTGTCGAGCAGATGTGCGTCCATTGATGGAGCAGACCTGCGGCCCAGGCGCTGCTCGACTCCGGTGACCTCATCGAGGATGAGCGCACCCGGACCGGCTACGGCTGGTCGATCCGCTGCTCGCGCGATGGGTTCGCGCGCGAGGCGCGGCGACCTGCTGCAATCGGACTCATGAGGGTCTTCCTGTCGAGTGACATCGAGGGCTGCGCCGGAATTTCCGACTGGGATCAGGTGCGGATCGGCGAGCCCGAGTTCCGGCTCGGGCGCGAGCTGCTCACCGGCGAGGTGAACGCCGCGATCGACGGGGCGGTCGAGGGCGGCGCCGAGCACGTCCTCGTCAACGACGCCCACTCGACGATGCACAACCTCCACCCGGGCGAGTTGCGGCACGGGGCGTCCTACCTGTCGGGCGCGCACAAGCCGCTCTACATGATGGAGGGCCTCGACGGGACGTACGACGCGGTCTTCATGGTCGCCTACCACGGGTCGATCGGCGCCGAGCGCGCGATCCTCTCGCACACCTACAACCCGCGCGCGATCTGGGAGGTCCGCCTCAACGGCCGGCCGGTGGGGGAGAGCGCGCTGAACGCGCTCGTCGCCCTTCACCACGCCGTCCCGGTGGCGCTCATCACGGGCGACGAGGCGACCGCGGAGGAGGCGCGACCGTGCATGCCCGACGTCGAGGCGGTCGTCGTCAAGCGCTCGGTCACGCGCTTCGCCGCCGAGTCGCTGCATCCCGAGCGCGCCCGGGAGCTCATCCGCGCGGGCGCGCGCGCCGCCGTCGGGCGCGTCGGCCGGCTCGCGGTTCCGTCGATCAAGCTGCCCGCCACGCTCGAGATCACGTTCCTCACCGCCGACATGGCGGAGATGGCGACCTGGATCCGGGAGGTGGAGCGCGCCGGGGCGCGCACCGTCGCCGTCACCGGCTCAGACCCGCTCGCGCTCTACCGCACGTTCACGACGATCGTCGCGCTCACCCGCTCGATCGCCGGCCTCTGATCCGGGCACGGCAGTCCGCCGCCGGCTGTCAGCCGAGCGCCGCGTCAGGCGCCGGTCACCGGCGGCTGACCGCGATCTTCAGCGGCCGGCCGTCGACGATCACGGGCTCGACCGCGCCGTCCAGACCCTCGTAGGCGACGGTCGTGGCGAGCGTCTCCCCGGCGATGTACTCCTGGTGCGCGCGCGCCGCCTCCAACAGCACCGGGTCACCGTCGAGCGTGAGCAGGATGCGGTCTGAGATCTGAAGCCCCGCGTCCTGGCGGGCGACCTGCACCGCGCGGACGATGTCGCGGGCCCGGCCCTCCGCGCGGAGCGCCTCGTCGAGCTCGACGTCGAGCGCGACCGCGTGCAGGCCCTGGCGCTCGACCTGATAGCCCTCGAGCGGCTTCATCGAGACGATCACATCCTCGGCGGCGAGCGCGTGCTCGGTGCCGCCGACGTCGATCCCGACCGTCCCGCCGTCGCGCAGCGTCGCCGCCGCGCGCGCGGCGTCGAGCCCCGCGACCGCCGCCGCCACGAGCGGCATGTCCTTGCCGAAACGGGGGCCGAGCCGACGGTAGTCCGGCTTGAGCTCCACCTCGCCGAGCTCGCCGGCCTCGGAGACGAACCGCAGCTCATGGACGTTCAGCTCGTCGCGCACGAGCTCGGCGAAGGCCTCGATCGCGGCGCGCTCCTCGCCGGTGGCGACGATGATCGCGGCGCGCAGCGGCTGGCGCACCTTGAGCTTCGTCTGGGCGCGTGCGGCGTGGCCCATCTGGACGGTCTGGCGGACGATCGCCATCCGCCGCTCGAGCTCAGGCTCGCGCTCGCCGGGGACCGGGAAATCGCACAGGTGCACGCTCGGCTCGGTCCCGTCGAGGTTGTCGTAGATCTCGTCGGCGAGGAACGGGCAGAACGGCGCGAGCAGCCGGGCGACGGTCACCAGGCAGCAGCGGAGCGTCGCAAACGCCGCGGCCTCGCCCCGCCAGAAACGCGGCCGGGAGCGGCGCACGTACCAGTTGGAGAGATCGTCGACGAACTCGGCGATCGGGCGCCCGCCGCCGGTCGCGTCGAAGTCCTCCAGGCGCTCGGAGACGATCGCCACCGTCTCGTTCAGCCGCGAGACGATCCAGCGGTCGAGCTCGCTCACGTCGTCCTCGCGCCCGGTCAGATCCTCGCCCGTCGCGTTCGCGTAGAGGACGTAGAACGCGTACGCGTTCCACAGCTGGCGGAGCGCGCGCACGCCCTCGCCGACCGTGTCGATCGAGAACCGGTAGCCGTCCCACGGATACTTCGAGGTGAAGAAGTACCAGCGCAGCGCGTCGGCGCCGTAGCGGTCGATCACCTCCCACGGCGAGACCGTGTTGCCGAGCGACTTGGACATCTTGCGGCCCTGATCGTCACTGATCAGCCCGGTGCAGACGACGTTGCGGTAGGAGGAGCGGTCGAACAGGAGCGTCGAGATCGCGAGCAGCGAGTAGAACCAGCCGCGCGTCTGGTCAAGCGCCTCGCAGATGAAGTCGACCGGGAAGTGGGCCTCGAAGCGCTCGAGGTTGCGGTGCGGCGCCCCGTACTGGGCGAACGGCATCGCCCCGGAGTCGAACCAGACGTCGATCACCTCCGGCACGCGGTGCATCTCGCCGCCGCAGGCCTCGCACGTGAGCACGACCTCGTCGACGTAGGGACGGTGCGGATCCCCGAGCCGCACCCCGGACTCCCGCTCGAGCTCGTCGAGCGAGCCCATCACCTTCACGCAGCCGTGCGCGCAGCGCCAGACGGGCAGCGGCGTGCCCCAGTAGCGCTCGCGCGACAGCGCCCAGTCGACGTTGTTCTCAAGCCAGTTGCCGAAGCGGCCGTGCTTGATGCTCTCCGGCGCCCAGCGGATCGTCTCGTTGGCGGCGATCAGCCGATCCTTGATCTCGCTCGTGGCGATGTACCAGGAGGGCTTGGCGTAGTAGAGCAGCGGCGTGCCGCAGCGCCAGCAGTGCGGATAGGAGTGCTCGTAGGCCTCCTCGCGCAGGAGCAGCCCGCGTGAGCGCAGGTCCTCGACGAGATCCGGGTCGCACTCCTTGACCTTGCGCCCCGCGTAGCGCCCGATGCGCTCATCGTAGGTTCCGTCGGCGCGCACCGGGTTGACGACCGTCAGCCCCTCGCGCTCGCCGAGACGGAAGTCGTCGTCGCCGAACGCGATCGCGGTGTGGACGAGCCCGGAGCCGTCCGCGGCGCTCACGAAGTCGGCGGCGAGCACCGTGTGGCCCTTCGGACCGTACGCCTCGCCGGGGATGAAATCGAACGGCGGCGCGTAGCGGGTGCCGACGAGGGCCGAGCCGGGGAAGGTCTCGAGCGTCTCGACGCCCGCCCCGAGCACCGGCTCCGCAAGCTCGGCGGCGACGACCTGCACCCGGCCGTCCGGCGTGCGCGCGCGGACGTAGGCGAGCTCCGGCCCGACGGCGACCGCGGCGTTGGAGACGAGCGTCCACGGCGTCGTCGTCCACACGATGAGCTCGTCGCCGGCCTGTGGCGGCGCGCCCGGCGCCGGCTCGGTCACCGGCAGGCGGACGTACACCGACGGGTCGACGACGTCCTGGTAGGCGCCCGGCTGCCCGAGCTCATGGCTCGAGAGCGTCACCTGGTCGCGCGGGCAGTACGGCACGACCTTGAGCCGCTCGTAGAGCAGGCCCTTCTCGTGGATCGTCTTGAGCGCCCACCACACCGACTCGACGTAGCTGGCGTCCATCGTCCGGTAGGCGTCCTCGAGGTCGATCCAGTATCCGATCCGCTCGGTGAGCTCGTTGAACTCGCCGATGTGGGTGACGACCTTCTCGCGGCAGCGCGCGTTGAACTCAGCGATCCCGAACCGCTCGATGTCGTCCTTGGAGCGGAAGCCGAGCTCCGCCTCGAGCGCCAGCTCGACCGGCAGGCCGTGGCAGTCCCAGCCGCCCTTGCGCTCGACATAGTGTCCGGTCATCGTCCGGTGGCGGGAGAAGATGTCCTTGAACGCGCGCGCGAGCACGTGGTGCACGCCGGGGGCCGCGTTCGGGAAGGGCGGGCCCTCGTTGAACGACCAGACGGGCGCGTCCGCGCGACGCCGCA
>Ga0209061_1000572_pt1 | contig 86817 bp, 80 predicted proteins | sample Coa_R1_10_FD_187157 | JGI IMG/M metagenome (GOLD analysis project Ga0209061, IMG submission 187157) | Surface soil microbial communities from Centralia Pennsylvania, which are recovering from an underground coalmine fire - Coalmine... | ecosystem: Environmental > Terrestrial > Soil >...
GGCCGCCAAAAGCGGCGCCTGGGCCGCCAAAAGCGGCGCCTGGCCCGTCAAAAGCGGCGCCTGGCCCGTCAAAAGCGGCGCCTGGCCCGTCAAAAGCGGCGCCTGGCCCGTCAAAAGCGGCGCCTGATCCGCCAAAAGCGGCGCCTGATCCGCCAAAAGCGGCGCCTGATCAGTCAGGAGCGGCGCGTGGCGATGAAGTCGGCGATCCCGGCCAGCTCGGACGGATCGCCCCCGCCCAGCGCGCCGCCCGCAGCCGCTGCTCCGGGCGCCGGCCCCTGCTCATCCCCTGAGCCCCGGGCCGCGAACGAGGCCGCGAGCGCCGCCAGCGCCCGTTCGTGCGAGCGCCGCGCCAGCTCGCGGGCACCGTCGAGCCCGTACTCGGTCACGTAGGTGCGCTTGCCCAGCCGCTCGTCGGCGCCCTGCTGCTTGCCCAGCTCCTGCGAGGACCCGGTGACGTCGAGGATGTCGTCGACGATCTGAAAGAGAACCCCAAGCTCGCGAGCGAACGCCGCCAGCGGCGTGTCCGCGCCAGCCTCGGCATCCGAGCACAGAAGCTCCGCGCAGCGGACGCTGGCCACGATCAGCCGCCCGGTCTTGAGCTCGTGCAGCCGCCGCAGCCCGGCGGCGTCCGCGGCCGCGGTGCCGGCCACGTCGATGTACTGGCCGCCAACCATCCCGCGCACGCCGGTGGCGGCGGCGAGCTCGGCCGCCGCGGCCAGAAGGCGTTCCGGCTGCCCCGGCTGCCTGGAGAGCAGCAGCGCGAACGCCTCCGCATACAGCGCGTCGCCGGCGAGGATCGCCACGTCCTCTCCGAACACGCGGTGGCAGGTGAGCCGTCCGCGACGAAGGTCGTCGTCGTCCATCGCCGGCAGGTCATCGTGGATCAGCGAGTAGGTGTGGATCAGCTCGAGCGCCGCCGCCAGCGGCAGCAGCTCGGCGCTCTGGCGCCCGAAGGCGCGCGCGGTCGCCAGCGCCAGCACCGGCCGGATGCGCTTGCCTCCGGCCAGCAGCGAGTAGCGCATCGCCTCCTCCAGTCCCGCCGTGGCGTACTCGTCCGAGAAGCGGATCGACGCGAGGTAGGACTCCACCTCGCGTCGCAGGTGCTCCGGATAGCCGGCCGCCGGGGGCGAGGCCGCGCTGCTGCGATCAAGACCCGCGGGCGCCACGAGGGCCCACTCAGGACGCGGGCAGCGGCAGCTGCCCCGGCAGGTCGGGCAGGGGCTCGAGCGCCGCGCCGACGCGCTGCTGGACCTCGGCCGAGATCTCGGACGCAAGCCGCGCGCACTCCTCGACCAGCTCCAGGGTCGCCTCGGGCTCAAGCTCGCCCGCGCGCAGCCGCTCGGCGGCCTCGCGCAGCCGCGAGGTCAACTCCGCAAGGGCCTCGCTCACCGCCGGAAGGTTACCCGGGCGGCCGCGGGCATGAGGCCCAAGGCGTGATCTCGCGCAGCTTCGGCGCAGGTAACCCCGGGCGGCCGCGGGCATGAGACCCCCGCCTGAGGCCGGTCACCGCCGCTGCGCGCCAGGGCGGCGCCCGGCCACCGCCTCAGCCTCCGTCCAGCGCCCGGTTCACGAGCGCGTCCGCGCGGGCGTTCTGCGCCCTGGGAACGGTGCGGATCGAGCTGCGGCGAAAGCGCGCGAGCGCCTGGACCGCCTGCGCGTGCAGCGGGCGCAGCGCCGCATGCCTGACCCTGTAGGCGCCGGTCAGCTGACGGGCGACCAGCTCGGAGTCGCAGACCACCTCCACCTCGCTTGCCCCCAGCTCGGCCGCGGCCTCCAACCCTCTCAGCAGCGCTCGGTACTCGGCCACGTTGTTGGTCGCCTCGCCGATGCGCTCGGCGACCTCGATCAGCACGGTGCCGTCATCGGCGCAGACCACCACGCCGATCGCTGCCGGTCCTGGGTTCCCGCGCGCGCCCCCGTCGGTGTGAACGGTGACGCGACCCGGCGGCTCGGCGGTCAATCGACCGCCAGCTCGGGCAGCTCGCCGGGGATCCGGGGCCGGCGGCGGTCACGGAGCTTACGCTTGCCCCCCCCGGAGCTTCCGCGCGCCCGTCGCGAGGACCTGCGCCGGTCGACGATCACCTTCACGTGGGGGTCGTCGGCGTAGTAGCGCTGGAGCTTGGGCAGCAGCTCATCGGCCATGGCCTCGGGCACGACGCAGTAGATCACGTGCCCGATGCTAGCCGGGGCCCGGCGCCGGCAGCCATCGAACGTCCGTCTACCGCGTCGAGCGGGGCGCCATCAGGCCAGGTGCAGGCGGCCGCGCTCGTCGGCGACCGCGTTGACCTGGCGCTCGATCTCGCCCAGCTCCGACAGCTCATAACCCTGCGCCGAGAGCCGCACGGCGGGCTCCTCCTCGGCGAGGTCGACCTCGTAGCGGTACCAGCACAGCTCCCAGGCGACGACCAGCCACACGGTGCTGCCGCCGATGTCGGAGGGATGCACCGAGACCTCCGGCAGCCCCAGCGAGCGGGCCACCCCGGCCACGGTGCGGGTGTGCTCTGAGGCGTTGAACAGCTCGACAGCCGAGGAGATGCGGTGCTCGATGCTGGTCGGCACGGCGTGCACGTGGCGCGGCTCGCGCCCCGCCTGGGCCGCGCGGCGGGCGCCGAACAGGCCGTCGCGGCCGCGCCTGCCGTCGCCGCGGGACGGCGCGGCGGCGGCGTGCGGCCGGCGACGGGACGGGGCACCGGTCTCAAGCGTCCAGGGGGGCGCTGCGCCGTCGTCTGGCCGCGGATCGCCGCCGTCCAGGTGCTCGTGGTCTGCCTCGTCGCGGTGACCGTCCTGCCCGGCGCGCCGGCCCCGCGCCCCGTCACCACGGCCCACCCAGGCCGCGCCCTGGCCGCCGGCGCGAGCGGATCGCGCGGAGGCGTCGGCGCGGCGCTGCGCTCCCGCGGGACCGCCGCCGTCGCGGGAGCCGAAGATGCGCGCCAGCAGCGAGGGCCGCCGCGGCGCCCCGCTGCGGCGCTCCTCAAGCGCGGGGAGCTCGCCCTCGCGCACCCATCCGCCGTGCAGCGCCCTGGAGGTGCACAGCTCGCAGACCGCGCGCCGGTCGCCGCCGGCGATGTAGATCTCCGCCCGCTCGCCGCGCAGCAGGGTCCGCCCGCAGACGTCGCAGGACTCCTGCGCGGCGCCGGTCCGTATCGCCCTGGAGCTCACCCGCTCAGCCTACTACGGCCCTACGCCCGGACCGGCTCGCGACGCGCCCGGGCCTCCTCGATCACCTTGGCGGCCAGGTGCGCCGGCACCTCCTCGTAGCGCAGGAACTCCATCGTGAACTCCCCCTGGCCGCCGGTGATCGAGCGCAGGTCGGGCGCGTAGGAGAGCATCTCGGCCATCGGCACCTCGGCCCGGATGTCGGTCATGCCCCCGCCGGCGGGCTCCATCCCCAGCGGCCGGCCGCGCCGCGCGTTGAGGTCGCCGATCACGTCGCCGACCGTCTCCTCCGGCGCGGACACCGACACCAGCATGATCGGCTCAAGCAGCACCGGCGACGCCTGCTCGAGGGCCTGCTTCATCGCCAGCGAGCCGGCGACCTTGAACGCCATCTCCGAGGAGTCGACGGTGTGGTATGAGCCGTCGAACAGCCGCACCCGCACGCCCTTGACCGGGTAGCCGGCGACCGTGCCCTCCTGCATGGCCTCGAGCACCCCCTTCTCCACCGCGGGGATGAAGCCCGACGGGATCACGCCGCCCTTGATCTCGTCGATGAACTCAAACGGGTGCGCGGGGTCGTACTCCATCGGCTCGATCGCGATATGGCAGTCGCCGAACTGGCCGCGGCCCCCGGTCTGCTTCTTGTGGCGCCCGTGGGCCTTGGCGGGGCGGCGGATCGTCTCCTGATAGGGCACGCGAGGCGGCTTGAGGTTGACCTCCACGCCGAAGCGGTCGTGCAACCGGCCGACGATCACCTCGACGTGCACCTGGGAGAGGCCCGCGACGATCTGCTCGCCGGTCTGCGGATCGCGGTGCAGGTCGATCGTCGGGTCCTCCTCCTGCAGACGGCGAAGCGCCGCGAACACCTTCTCCTCATCGCCCTTGGACCGCGGCTCGATCGCAAACGCCATCACCGGCGCGGGCAGCTTGATCTGCGGCATCGCGATCGGCTCGTCGCGCGCCGACAGCCAATCCCCGGCGCGGGTCTCCTTGAGCTTGGCGACCGCCCCGATGTCCCCCGGGCCGAACTCGGTCACGTGCGTGGTCTGCCCGCCGGAGAAGGTGACCAGCTGGCCGATGCGCTCCCGGCCGTGGGTGCGGGTGTTGAGCACCTGCGAGTCCTGGCGCATCACGCCCTGGTAGACGCGGAACATGTTGATGCGCCCCGCAAACGGGTCCGCGCGCGTCTTGAACACGTAGGCGAACAGGTCGCGGTCCTCGACCGCCTCCAGCGTCAGCTCGCCGACGCTGAGGCCGCCGTGCTTGACGGGCGAGGGCAGGTCCTCGACGATCGCGTCAAGCAGGCGGTTGGTCGCCAGGTTGCGCGTGGCGACCCCGCAGGTGACGGGGTACAGCGAGCCGTCGTTGGTCCCGTCCTTGAGCGCGGTCACGATCTCGTCGTGGGAGATCTCCTCCCCTTCCAGGTAGCGCTCCATGAGCGCGTCGGAGGTCTCCGAGACCTCGTCCATGAGCCGTTCGCGGTACTGCTGGGCCTGCTCGGCCAGCTCGGCCGGGATCGGGACCTCACGGCAGTTGTCGCGCCCGGCTCCCGTGTACTCGTAGGCGCGCATGTCGACTAGGTCGATCACGCCGGACACCTCGTGCTCGGTGCCGATCGGGATCTCGGTGGCGACCACGTGCTGGCCGAAGGCGGCCTTGAGCGCGTCCAGCGTGCGAAAGAAGTCCGCGCGCTCGCGGTCGAGCATGTTGACGAACACAAGCCGTGCCAGCCCCAGCTCCTCGGCGCGCCGCCACAGCCGGTTGGTCTGCACCTCCACGCCCATCACGGCGTTGACGACGAAGATCGCCGATTCGCAGACGCGCAGCGCTCCGAGCGCGTCCGCGACGAAGCTCGGGTCGCCCGGGCAGTCGATCAGGTTGACCTTGCGCTCCTGCCACTCAAAGGAGCTGAGCGAAAGCGAGATCGACATGCCCCGCGCCTTCTCGTCCGGATCGGAGTCCGAGACCGTCGTCCCGTCGAGCACCGTCCCGAGCCGGTTGACCACCCCGGCGCAGAACAGGAGCGCCTCGTTCAGCGACGTCTTGCCGCTGCCACGGTGGCCGACGAGGGCCACGTTGCGGATCCGATCCGCGGCCTTGTGCATGGCGGGTCTCCTCTCACTCGTGGTGGACGCAGCGACCTTACCGTGCCCGCGGCGGCGACGCGCGGGCGGGTGGCCGACGTGCGTGGCCGGGCGCAGCGGCGGGCCCTGACCCGACGGACCGCGGCCTCGGACCAACTGGCGCCGGCCTCGGACCAACCGGCGCCGGCCTCGGACCAACCGGCCGCGGCGCTGCGGCCAACCGGCCGCCGGGGTCCGGCCGGCGGACCGCGAGCTTGGACCACCGGCCGCGGGCTGGGGCTAATCCGGCTCGGCGCCCAGCTTGGAGCGCAGACGCAGGACCGCCTTGGTGTGAAGCTGCGAGACGCGTGACTCGGTCACGCCCAGCACCTCGCCGATCTCCCGCAGCGTCAGGTTCTCGTAGTAGTAGAGCGCCACGACCAGCTTCTCCCGCTCTGGAAGCGCGGCGATCGCATCGGCGATCCGGTCGCGCAGCTCGGACTCGTCGACCACGGCCTGGGGGTCCGGGGCGGCACGGTCGGGCAGGGTGTCAAGCAGCGACACCTGGTCGCCGGAGGCGTCGGAGACGTTCCACAGCTCATCCAGCGCGACGATCGTGGAGTTTGAGATCTGCAGCAGCGTCTCCTGCAGCTCCTCGACGCTGATGCCCAGCTCCGCCGCCATCTCCTCGTCGGTAGGGGCACGCTGGAGCCTGGCCTCAAGCCGGGTGTTGACGCGCTCGAACTCGCGGGCGCGGGCGCGGACGGAGCGGGGCACCCAGTCCAGGGTCCGCAGCTCGTCGATGATCGCCCCGCGGATGCGGGTGATCGCGTAGGTCTCGAACTTGATCTCGCGGCTGAGATCGAAGCGCTCGATCGCGGAGATCAGCCCGCTCAGGCCGTATGAGATCAGGTCCGCCTCCTCCACGTGCGCGGGCAGCCCCGAGCCCATCCTGCCGGCGACGTACTTGACCAGGGGCGAGTAGGCGACCACGAGCCGCTCGCGAGCACGCTCGTCGCCCGTGGCCTTGTAGCGGCGCCAGAGCTCCTGCAGCTCGATCGCTTTGACGTTGGCTTCCAGTGGTCTACCCCAGATCCCTGTGCTCACGCCCGCGGGTGGGCGCTGGCATACGCCCGCCGCAGGCGCGCCGACTCTACCCGAGTGTAGACCTGGGTGGTCGAGATGGTTGAGTGGCCAAGCAGCTCCTGTATGGCGCGCAGGTCCGCTCCGCCATCGAGCAGATGGGTGGCAAAGGAGTGGCGCAGCGCGTGCGGGTGCGCGCGTGCGAGACCCGGCTGCGCGGCGCCGGCGGCGGTCGCCCAGACACGCAACCGCCGGCGCACGTCGGAGGTCGAAAGCCGCCGGCCGCTGCGCGACACAAACAGCGCGCGCTGCTGGCCGCGCGCGAGCGCCGGGCGCCCGCGAGCCAGCCAGCGCTCGAGCGCCGCCAGCGCGTGCTCGCCGACGGGCACAAGCCGGGTGCGCCCGCCCTTGCCCTGCACCCGCACGGTCTCCGCGTCGAAGTCCAGCGACCCGACCTCCAGCGACGTCAGCTCCTCCGCGCGCAGCCCGCACGCGTAGGCGAGCTCGAACAGCGCCCGGTCCCGGAGCGCAAGCGGGGTGTCGGCGGGTATGCGGTCAAGCAGCGTCTCGACCTCGGGCTGGCGCAGGACGACCGGCAGGCGGCTCGCGCGCCGTGGCGTGGGCACGAGCTGCGCCGGGTTGGAGGCGCGCGCTCCGATGCGCGCCTGGACGTCCAGCAGCGCACGCACCGCCGACAGCTTGCGCGCCACCGTGGCCGGCGCAAGGCCAGACGCGCCCAGCGAAGCCACCCAGCGGCGAAGCTCGCGGATGTCCACCGTCGCCGGCTCGAGCCCGAGCGGCGCGCACCAGTGCGCGAACTGGTTTGCGTCGATCGCGTACGCGGTGCGCGTGCGCGGGGCCACGGCCCGGCGGCGCAGGTCGCCGTCCAGCTGCAAAAGCGCGTCGCGCCAGCAGGCCGGCAGGTCCGAGGCTGAGCCCATGTGCCTGCATGTTCGCCGCCGGGCAGGACGAACCTCCGTCTCAGGGCGGCGCGCTCAGGGCCCGCCGAGCGCTCAGGAGACGTGCACGATCGTGCCGATCGGCGTGTACGGGTACACCCGACCGGCGGTCGCGTAGGGCATCTCGACGCAGCCGAGGCTCTGCGGGAACCCGTACTGGGCGCGCAGGAAGCCGTGCAGCGCGTCGCCGCCGTTGAAGTAGCTCACCCAGGGGATCCCGGGGTCGCTGTAGTGGGTGCCGTTCGGGTTGGTGCCGGACATCGTGGTGACCGGCAGATGCTCGTAGACGGCGTAGGTGCCCAGCGCCGTGGGCGCCTGCGGGATCCCGGTGTTGACCGGCGTGGTGAGGATGACCCTGCCGTTGTGCCAGAGCGTGAGGCTCTCAGGCGAGGCCTCGCTCACGTCGGCGATGGTGTAGCCGAAGGTGTTGTAGCGCCCGTGGATGACGGCGGCGATCAGCGCCCTCCACACGGCCGGGCCGGCGATCCCGTCGGCGGTCAGGCCGGAGTCGTTCTCGAAGGCCATCACCGCCGCCTTGGTCAGCTCCCCGTAGTCTCCGGGCGCCCAGGCGGCACGGAACCAGGCCGGGATGTCGGGCCAGCGCAGCGAGAAGCGCCCCGCCGGCGGGGAGGTGGCGGCCGCCTCCTGGGCCTGCGGGGTCAGCGGCACCGATCGCCCGCCTGCGTAGGTGAACCGCAGCGGCAGGTAGCCGAGCGTGGCCAGAAGCTGCTGCAGGCGCAGCGTGGAGCCGGCCGGCACCGACCATGTGCCGGTGGTCGCACCGCCGCCGGCGCGCGCGCCCGCAAGGCGCACTCCGCTCGGCAGGGCGATCTGGACCTGCGCGCCCAGGCCATAGCCGTAGCCCTCGGGCTCAAAGCGGATCGCGTGGCTGTTGAGACGGTGCCAGGTGCCCGGCGTGATCGGCGAGACGGGGGGCAGATGGCCGTGCAGCACCTGCTCGTAGGGCTTTGAGAACGTGAGCGTTATCGGCGTGGCCGGGCCGATCGTCGTGCCCGGCGAGGGGCTGGAGACCGCGGTCGCGGCGCTCCCCGGCGGAAACCAGCTGATCGCCACGGCCCGCCCCTGCTCCCAGGACAGAGGCGCCGCCGAGACGAGCATCGTGCCCGCCGGCCCGCGGTGGGGAAGGGTGATGGTGGCCGAGGGAGCCACGAGCTCACGCCTGGTCATCGCCGCCCGCGACGGCCCGAACGCGTAGACGGCGACCGGCGCGCGGAAGCGAAGCACCAGGTCGCCCGAGCGCGTGAGCGTCACGTAGTGAGAGGTCAGGCTCGCCGCCGGCGTGGTCACGTTCAGCACCAGGCGCTGCGTCGATCCGCTCAGCCACGAGATCCAGCCCGGCCTGCGCACGACGACCTGGACCTGCAGCCGCGCGCCGGCGGCGACCGGCCCGTCGGGGTAGACGAGCCCGTCTGCGACCCTCGCTGGCACCGGCTGGCTGTGCGGGCCGGTGACCACGCTGAGGCGCGCGATCGTGCCGCCGCCGAACGGCATCTGCACGTGGGCGATCGCGCCCGGCGCGGCCGTCAGGTGCGCTCTGGCGGTCCCGAGCGCGACCGCGGCGGCCGCGACCACGGCGATCGCCGCAAGCCCCGCGCCGCCCGCGAGCCATCTCCCCGGGCGTCGCCGGCCGCGCCAGGCCCCGGGACGCCCGTGCCGGCGGCCGACCGGGCCCCCGCCGTCCGCGGCGCGCAGGTAGGACACGCTGGCCACCGGAAAGATGGTACATGGGGACGCGCCGCAGCCACGCGGGTCGCCCGCGTGGAGGTAGGCGCCGCACCGACACGGTCGCCCGGGCGGGGGCGCGCCGCAGCCACGCGGGTCGCCCGCGTGGGGGGCGCCGCTCAGCGGGTGACGGCGCCCTCCGAGGCGCTTGAGACCTGGCGCGCGTACTTGCTGAGCACCACGCCCGGGAGCGGCTTGCTCGGGGGGGTGTGGCTCGCGCGCCGGGCCTCAAGCTCCTGGTCTGAAACCGCGACGTCCAGCCGCCGCGCATCGACGTCCAGCGTGATCAGGTCCCCCTCGCGCACGAGCGCGATCGGCCCGCCGCGCGCCGCCTCCGGCGCCACATGGCCGGCCATCAGCCCGTGCGTGGCGCCGGAGAAGCGCCCGTCGGTGATCAGCGCCACCTGCTCGCCGAGGCCCTCGCCGACGAGCGCCGCCGTCACGGCGAGCATCTCGCGCATCCCGGGACCGCCCGCCGGCCCCTCGTTTCGGATCACGACCACATCGCCGGCGCGGATCGACCCCGCGGTCACCGCGGCCATCGCATCCTCCTCTGACTCGAACACCCGCGCGGGGCCGCTCTGGCGCCGGCGCTCGTGCCCCGCGAGCTTGACCACGCACCCCTCGGGCGCGAGGTTGCCCTTGAGGATCGCAAGGCCCCCGTTGGGCTTGATCGGGTCAGACAGGGGCCGCACGACCTCCTGGCCGGGGGCCTCCGCGGCGCCCTCGGCGATCTCGCCGATCGTCTGTCCGGTGACCGTCGGCTGGTCGCAGTGCAAGAGCCCCGCGTCGCGCAGGCGGCGCAGCACGAGCGGCACCCCGCCGGCGGCGTCGAGGTCCGGCGCGACGAAGCGGCCGCCCGGCTTGAGGTCGCACAGGAGCGGCGTTCGCTCGCTGATGCGGTCGAAGTCGTCGATCGTGAGCGGGATGCCCATCTCGCGCGCGACCGCCAGAAGGTGCAGGACCCCGTTGGTGGAACCGCCGCTGCAGGCGATCGCGGCGATCGCGTTCTCAAGGCTCTCGCGCGTGATGATCGCGCTGGGGCGCAGGTCCCGGCGCAGCAGCTCCACCACGAGCGCGCCCGCGCGCTGGGCGACGCCGTCCTTGCGCGGATCGGCCGCGGGGACGGAGTTGAAGCCGCTCGGGGAGATCCCCAGCGCCTCAAACGCCATCGCCATCGTGTTGGCGGTGAACTGCCCGCCGCACGCGCCCGCGCCCGGCGAGGCGGCGTTCTCGATCTCGGCCAGCTGGGCGTCGTCGATCCGTCCGGCCGCATGCGCGCCGACGGCCTCGAAGACGTCCTGGATCGTCAGCCGCCGCCCGTCGATGCGCCCGGGCGCGATCGAGCCCCCGTAGAGCATCAGGCTCGGCAGGTCCAAGCGGCAGAGCGCCATCACCGTCGCGGGGATCGTCTTGTCGCAGCCGGAGATCGCGATCACGGCGTCGAACATGTGGGCGTCGACGACCAGCTCGATCGAGTCCGCGATCAGCTCCCTGCTGACCAGCGAGGCGCGCATCCCCGGGGTGCCCATCGTGATCCCGTCGGAGATCGCGATCGTGTTCAGCTCCATCGGGGTGGCGCCCGCCTCCCGGATCCCCTGCTTGACCCGGGCGGCCAGCGCGCGCAGATGGAAGTTGCAGGGCATCGTCTCGATCCAGGTGTTGGCGACGGCCACCAGCGGCCGGCTGAGCGCCTCGTCGTCGTAGCCGATCCCCTTGAGCTGGGCGCGCGCCGCGGCCCGCTCGGGACCCTCGGTGAGCGCGCGGCTGCGGTGCTTGAGGTCTGGGCCCATCGGCCCGGGAACACTAACGAAGCCCGTCTGACGGGGCGGCCCGGCCGGTCAGGAGGCCTGGCTGTGCTCGGCGTCGCGCAGCCGCGCGCGCTCCCACTGCGACAGGCGCCAGAGGTCTCGCCGCACGCGCGCGGGATCGAGCTCGCGCCCGGGCAGGTGCATGTTGGCGCTCTCGATCAGCCGCCGCTCGTCGCCAGTCAGCGCCATCCACTTGGCGAGCACGTCGTCGGAGTCCGGCAGCTGGGCCTCCCCGTAGGGGCGGCTCTCATCGGGGAAGGTGACGCAGTACTCAGCCAGCAGGCGGTGCGTCTGGGCCAGGTAGGCCACGATCGGCCGGTGCGGGTAGATCAGGTACGCGTACGCCGCGCCGCCGGCGCTGCGGTCTGACTCGGGCCCGTCCGGCTGGGTGCCCCACACGCGGATGAACCCGAGGTCCCGGTACATCGCCCACTCCTCGTCGTTGACGCAGGATCGCAGCAGCATGCGCGCGCGCTGCTCGGCGCGGCGCTCGCGGCCCGGGTCATACGGCAGCGGAGCGACGTGACGACGGCGCGCGCGATGGCGGCGCCACGCCCTGGAGATGCGCGGCCCGAGCTCCTCCGACAGCAGGGCGACGGCCACCAGCGCGGTTGCGATCAGCGCCAGCAGCACCGGCCGCCGCCCCCTAGCGGCCTCCGGCCGCGCGCGGGAAGAAGATCACGCGCTCGGCGTCACGCGGGATGTCCGAGAACGCCCTGACCATCTGCGCCTGGCGCCGGCCGCTCGCGTCGGCCGTCGGCACGGCCGCCCACAGGCCGGCGTCAAGCTGGCGGCGGAACTCGCGCACCAGGCGCTGCTCGTCCTCGCCGCGGTCGAGCTCTCCCTCGGCGATCAGGACCTCTCCGTGACCGGGCTTCATCCGAAGGAAGCGCATCCCATGATTATGTCACTCGGCGGGCGTGCAACCACCCGCCCGGGGGCAGATGGGAGAGCGCCACCGGGCCCCTCGGCCGCGGGCGCCGGCCTTGGGCGCCCGGCCCGCGCGGCCGCCTCTGGCGGCCGCCTCTCAGGCGATCTCGATGCCCCTGCTGCCGCGCCGGGAGACCCCCAGCACGTCCACGGGGCCGGCGCCGCGGCCGACTGACCGCATCCCGTCGCGGACGGCCAGCGACGCGCGGCGCCTGGCCTCCCTGGCCGCCTCAAGCGGCGTGTCGCCCCAGGCAAGGCGAGCCGCGAGAACGGACGAGTGCGTGCAGCCCGACCCGTGCGAGGCCCCGCCCGGATACCGCTCCCCGCCGATCTCCACAAGCCGCTCGCCGTCGAACAGCACGTCGACGACGGTCTCGGTGTGGCCGCCGGTGACCACCACGACCGCGGGCCCCAGCGCGTGCAGCGCTCGCGCGAGCTCCGCCGGATCGTGGTCTGAGTCGCCGGTGAGCGCCCGCGCCTCCGGGACGTTGGGGGTGATCACCAGCGCCCTGGGCAGCAGCAGCTCGATCAGCGCACGGTGCGCGTCGTGCGCGAGCAGCCGTGCGCCGGATTCGGCCACCATCACCGGGTCCACGACGATCGGCACCCGCTCGCGGCCGCCGAGCTCGTCCAGGGCAAGGGCGACCGCCTCGATCGTCGCGACGTCGCCGAGCATCCCGACCTTGACCGCGTCGACGCCGATGTCGTGCGCCACCGCGCGCACCTGCTCGATCACCATCTCCGGCGCGACCGTGTGCACGGCGCTGACGCCGACCGTGCTCTGGGCGGTTATCGCGGTCACGGCCGTCATCCCGTGCACGCCGCAGGCGGCGAACGCCTTGAGGTCGGCCTGGATCCCGGCGCCGCCGCCGGAGTCCGAGCCGGCGATCGACAGCACGCACGGCGGGCTGTTGCGCCCGGCCGCGCCCGGCTGATCGCCCGTCGATCGCTGCGCTGCCGACACCGCAGGGAGCTTATTGGCGAGAGCGCCGCGGGCCGTCGGCCGCGGCGGCCGTTGCGATCAGCCAGGCGCGGCGGCCGTTGCGATCAGCCAGGCGCGGCGGCCGTTGCGGTCATAGGCGCCCCGGCCGTGGCGATCAGCGCCGGGCGAGCGCGGTCGCGGTCAGCGAGCCACCCGGCCCGCGCAGCACCAGCCCGGCAAGCTCAAGCTCCGCCAGCGCCGCCAGGCCCGAAGGGGCATCAAGGCCGGCCGCCGCAAACGCGGCCGCGGCGCCGCGGCCATCGGCGAGCGCGTCCAGCAGCCTGCGTGCGGGGCCGGACGGCGGGGCGGGCGGAGCGGGCCGCGCGCGCGCCGGCGCGCCCTCGTTGAGCGCCCGGTCCTCCAGGCCGAGCTGGGCGAGCAGATCGGCTGGGGCGCCGATCAGCGCTGCGCCCTCGCGCAGCAGCAGGTGCGGGGCGCAGGACAGCGGCGAGCCGACCGGCCCGGGAACCGCGCCGAGCGTGCGTCCGAGCTCGCGCGCGAGGCGGGCTGTCAGCAGGGCGCCGGAGCCCGGCCGGCCGGCGACCACCACCGTCGCGTCGGCCAGCGCCGCGATGATCCTGTTGCGCGCCGGGAACATCCAGCGTCTCGGACGCAAGCCCGGCCCAAGCTCGGAGACGACCGCTCCGGCGCCGGCGATGCGCCGGTGCAGCGCCCGCGTCGAGGCCGGGTAGGGACGCTCGGGCGCGCACGCGAGCACCGCGAGCGTAGCCGCCGGCGCCGCGGCGGACGCGGGCGCCGGTGCCGGCGCCGCGGTGGACGCGGGCGCCGCCGACATCAGGCCCGGCCCGGCGGCGGAAGCGGACGCCGCCGCTGCCAGACCCACCCCGGCGGCGGGCGCGGCCCTCAGCGCTCCGTCGTGGGCGGCCGCGTCGACGCCCGCCGCCAGGCCGCTGATCACCGTCGCGCCGGCGCAGGCAGCGGCGTGCGCGAGCTCCGTCGCCACCTGCACGGCATACGGGGAGGCGCGCCGGGCGCCGACGATCGCGACCGACGGCCCGCGCGCCAGCGCCAGAAGGCGGGCGATCGGGTCCGCGCCGGGATCCGCCCCGGCGACGTCCGCGCTCGGACCGGCGCTGGCCGCCGCCGGTGCGCGCGTGGCGACGTGCAGCACCGCGGGCGGCGCCGGCAGGTCCCTCAGACGCGCGGGGTAGCGCGGATCGCAGCGGCAGACCGCCGCCACGCCGGCGGCGGCCAGCCGTGCGCGAGCGCGCCCCGGATCCAGGCGCGCAAGCTCTGAGCGAACCTCTCGGCGTGCGCCCTTGGCCACCGCGTCGATCAGGCCGCCGTCGTCGAGCGCAAGAAGCCGGAGCGCCGCCGCGCGGGCCACCTCCAGATGGCCCGCCAGGCGCTCGAGCAGCCAGGCGCGGGCCAGGCACTCCTCGCAGGCGAGCGCTCCGGCCGCCACGCCCCGCTCGGCGTCTGCGGGCGGCCTCATGCCGCCGCTTCGCGGCCGGGATCGGCGCGGTGGCGCAGGCTCAGCGCGAGCATCACATCGTCACGCGACACGCGCTCGCGGCCGGCCAGATCGGCGATCGTGCGCGCCACCCGAAGCGTCCGGTGGCGTCCGCGCGGGCTGAGCAGCCCGCAGGCGTAGGCTCTTGACAGCTGCTCCTCGGCGTCGGCGTCCAGACGGACGGTGCGGCGCACCAGGCCGGCGTCCAGCTCGCCGTTTCGGCCCGCGGCCGTCCCGCGCAGCCTCCTGCGCTGGCGCTCGCGCGCCTCCTCGACCAGCTCGCGAGCGCGCGCGGAGCTCGTCTGCGGCGGGGCGCGCAGCTCCTGCGCCGAGGGCCGGCGAACGTCCACCAGCAGGTCGATCCGATCCAGCAGCGGGCCGCTCAGGCGGCGTTGGTGGCGGCGCAGGTCCGACTCTGCGCAGCCGCAGCGGTCATCGACGCCGGCGAACCCGCACGGGCACGGGTTGGTGGCCGCCACGAGCTGAAAACCGGTCGGGAAGCGCAGCGCGCGCTGGCCGCGCACGATCGTCACGTGCCCGTCCTCCAGCGGCTGGCGCAGCGCGTCCAGGCTTGAGCGCTGAAACTCGGACAGCTCATCCAAGAACAGGATCCCGTGGTGCGCCAGGCTGGCCTCCCCCGGCCTGGGAGGCGATCCTCCGCCCGCAAGCCCGGCCGGCGAGATGGTGTGGTGAGGCGCGCGGAAAGGCCGGGCGGTCATCAGCCCGTCCGCGTGCAGCCCGGCGATGCTGTGGATGCGGGTGACCTCCAGCGCCTCCGCGCGTGTCAGCTGAGGGAGGATCGTCGCCAGGCGCCGCGCGAGCATCGTCTTGCCGGTCCCGGGCGCCCCCTGCATGAGCAGGTTGTGGCCGCCGGCGGCCGCGATCTGCAGCGCCAGGAGGGGGATCGCATGGCCGCGGACGTCCGCGAGGTCGATCCCCGCGCCTGCTGCGCCCACGCCAGCCGCCGGGCCGTTCGCCGCCGGCCGGGGAACGGGAGCGGGCGCGCGCTCGCCGGAGATGATCGCCGCCGCGCATGCCAGGCCGTCGGCGGGCGCCACCTCGACGCCGTCGACGAGCGACGCCTCGCGGGCGCGCGATGGCGGGACGATCAGCCGGGGCACGCCGAAGCGCCGGGCGCCCTCGGCGACCGCCAGCGCGCCCGGGGAGTCGCGCAGCTCACCTCCCAGGGACAGCTCGCCGAAGACGGCGAAGCATCCGAGCCTGTCGGCCGACAGCTGGCCGCTGGCGGCCAGCAGCGCCAGGGCGAGCGCTGCGTCGAACCCGGGGCCCGCCTTGCGCAGCGACGCGGGGGCCAGGTTGGCGGTGATCCGGCCGTCCGGGAAGCGAAAGCCGGAGTTGAGGATCGCCGCGCGGATCCGCTCGCGCGACTCACGCACCGCCGTGTCCCCCAGCCCGACGATCGAGAAGGCAGGCAGGCCGCTTCTGATGTCCACCTCGACCCACACCTGTCGCGGCTCCACCCCGTCGATCGCGAACGTCCTGGCCCTGGCCAGCATCGATGCGGACGCTAGGAGCAAAGCGGTGGCGCGGGTGCGGCGATGGTCACGACACGGTCACGATCGCGGGATCAGCCGGCGCGATTCCCTGACCTCTGTGACACCGCTGTCACAACGGCGGCCCTACCGTCGTGTGCATGGGCGCTGACCGCCGTCACCGTCTCGGCGCCGCCGGCGAGAGCCTGGCGGTGGAGCATCTCGTGCGGCTGGGCTACCGGATCGTGGAGCGCAACTTCCGCACGCGGCTGGGCGAGCTTGACATCGTCGCGCTCGACGGCCGGACGCTCGCCTTCTGCGAGGTCAAGACGCGGCGGCGCGGCGGGCGAACGGGCGGGGCGCTCGAGGCCGTCACGGCCGCAAAGCGCGCGCGGGTGCGAAGGATGGCGGCCGCGTGGCTGGCGCAGCGAAGCGACCGTCCGTATGCACCTTCGATCAGGTTCGACGCGATCGCAGTCACGGTCGACGGCGCCGGGCGCCTGGTGGCGCTCGAGCACCTGAGGGGGGTGTTTTGAGTCGCTCAGCGTGAGCTGCCGTGCCCGGTCAGCGTGCGCGATCTGCCGTGCCCGGTCCACCGAGCGCGAGCGCTGTGCCCGGTCGCCGAGCGCGAGCGCCGTGCTCGGTCAGCGTGCGCGATCTGCGGCGCTCAGTCGCCCAGCGTGAGCTGCTGGTAGGCGGTCGACTGAAACGACAGGCGGTGCAGCGGGGAGATGCCCAGCCGCTGGATCGCCTCCCTGTGCTCGGGCGTGGAGTAGCCGACGTGCTGGGCGAACCGCCAGCCGGGATGGGCGGCGTCGGCGCGGCGCATGTAGCGATCGCGGGTCTCCTTTGCGATCACCGATGCCGCGGCGATCGCGGCGCTGGTGCGGTCGCCGCCGACGACCGCGCGCCGCTCATACCCCAGCTGCGGCAGCTCGAAACCGTCGCTGAGGCAGATGCAGCCGTCGCAGGCGACGGCCGCAAGCGCATCGCCAAGGGCCGCCAGGTTGGTTCGGTGAAGGCCGCGGGCGTCGATCCCCGGGGCGCAGCGGCTGACGATCGCCACGCGGACGGCGACCGACAGGATCACCGGGTAAAGCGCGGCCCTGCAGTCCGGCGTCTGCTGCTTGGAGTCGTTGAGCGCTCCCAGCGCCCTCGCCTGCGCCGGCCCGATCCGCTCCAGGTCAAGGAGCACAGCGGCCGCCACCAGCGGCCCCGCGAGGCATCCCCGCCCGGCCTCGTCGGCGCCCGCGACGAAGCGCCGGCCAAGCGAGCGGTCGAATGCCAGCAGGCGGCGCCCGGGCCGCGCGGGGGCACGCCGGGCCCCCGCGGCCCTCTCAGAGCGTGCCGATCCGGTCCGGCGGCCAGTAGGTGAAGAACGCGACGCCGATGATCCAGCTGGACGGGACTGGGCCCCAGAAGCGGCTGTCGTCGGAGAGGCCACGGTTGTCGCCCATCATGAAGTAGTGGCCGGGCGGAATGATGATCGGCTTGGGGAAGTTGCACGCGCTGCCGCCTCCGCACGGCTCCGCGTAGGGCGCGGGCTCGGGCTTTCCGTTGCGGATCACCCGGCCGTCGACGATCGAGATCCGGTCGCCGGGCAGCCCCACGACGCGCTTGATGAACGTCTGCGACGACTCCTGGGGCGTGGGGCGGTCGCACGCCTGGGCGTCGCCGGGCGACCCCTGGGAGCGGTCGCCGCACACCGGGGTCTGGAAGTCCGCGCCGTGCGGTGGGTGAAACACGACGATGTCATACAGGCTCGGGTGGGTCACGAGGCGGTAGGCGAGGATCCGCTGGCCGGGGATCAGGGTCGGGACCATCGACGGGCTCGGGATCCGGTAGGGCTTGACGATGAACGCCTGGATGAGGATCGCCAGGCCGACGGCCACGCCGATCGTGACCACCAGCTCCACCAGCGAGCCCAGCGCGGAGCGTCTCTGCTTCGGTGGCGCCGCCATCGCCTCAGAGCGCCCCGATCCGGCCGGGCGGCCAGTAGGTGAAGAACGCCTGGCCGATCAGCCACGCGCGCGGCACCGGCCCCCAGTAGCGGCTGTCGAGCGAGTCGCCGCGGTTGTCCCCCATCATGTAGTAGTCGCCGGGCGGCACGGTGATCGCCTGCCTGAAGTTGCACTCGGCCGAGTCGCCGCACGGCTCGGTGCGCCAGCCCCGCTCCGGCCTGCCGTTTCGGATCACCTGCCCGTCGACGATGGCGATCCGGTCACCGGGCAGCCCCACGACGCGCTTGACGTAGGTCTGCGAGGACTCGCGCCGGCCGGCCACGTCGCACGGGGCAGCCTGCGCTTCGCCGAACGGGTTTATGCCCTCCTGCGGGTCGGAGCAGGTCAGCGACGCCGGCGGGTGAAACACGTAGACGTCGCCGATCCGGGGCCTGACGAAGTGCGTCGCGATCCTGTCGACCAGGATCCGCTGTCCCTGCTGCAGCGTCGGGATCATCGAGCGGCTCGGTATCTCGTAGGGCTTGACGATGTAGGCCTGGATCCCGAGCGCCAGGCCGATCGCGACGGCCACGATCGCGATCGTCTCCGCCGCCGAGCGCAGCAGCGGCTTGCGGGTCGAGGTCACTCCCCGGAGTGGTCGGCCGCCGGCTCCGCGCTCGCCTCGCCGGCCGCCACCCCGGCGTCATCTCCGGTCCCGGTGCCACCCGGCGCTTGGTGCTGCGGCGCCTCGCCCTGCGCCTGGGCCCCCGCCTCCTCGGGGCCGTAGAGCAGCTCCCGCTCCACCACCACCTCCGGCCGCGTGGAGCGCCGCTCGCGCACCCGCGCGCGCTTGCCCACCCGGCCCCGCAGGTAGTACAGCTTGGCGCGGCGCACATCCCCGCGGGCGGCCACCTCGATCCGTTCGATCTTCGGCGAGTGCAGCGGGAACGTGCGCTCAACGCCCACCCCGAACGACTGCTTTCGCACCGTGAAGGTCTCACGGACGCCGTGCCCCTGGCGGCGGATCACGATCCCCTCGAACACCTGGGTGCGCCGTCGCGTGCCCTCGATCACCTGGAAGTGGACGCGCAGGCGGTCACCGGCGTCAAAGGCCGGCACCCGGCGGAGCTGCGATCGCTCCAAGCTGTCGATAACCGTGCTCATCTGCGGTGGTCTGCTGCGCGCCAGCGCACGGCGCCTCGTCCCGCGCTGGCGCTGCAGGGGCCGGCGCGCGGATCGCGCGGCACGGGCCGTGCGCCGAGCAATGGTAGCGGACCGTCGCCCGCCGCCCTGCCGCCGGCGCGCAGCCGGCGACGGGGCGCGCCGCCGGGACGCGGCGGTCCGCGCGGCGCGCTCCAAATCAGTGTCAGTCGGACCCCGGGGCGGGCGGCGAGTCGCGGTCGCCCCCAGCCCGTCGCGCGCTCTGCTGCGCCCTCCAGCGGGCGATCCGCGCATGGTGGCCTGAGAGCAGCACGTCCGGGACCCGCCAGCCGCGGTGCTCGGCGGGGCGCGTGTAGTGCGGGTACTCGGGGCGCCCCTGCAAGGCGGCGCTGAACGACTCCTCAAGCGCCGAGCGCTCGTCGCCCAGAGCGCCCGGGAGCTTTCGGAGCACCGCGTCGCAGATCACCATCGCCGCAAGCTCCCCGCCTGAGAGCACGTAGCGGCCGATCGAGATGCGCCGCGAGCAGAAGTGCTCGACGATCCGCTCGTCGAACCCCTCATAGCGCCCCGACAGCAGCGTCAGCTGCGGCTCGGCGGCCAGTTCCTGCACCAGCGCCTCGTCCAGCAGCCGTCCGGCTGGGTCCAGAGCCACCACGCACCGGCGCTCGCGCGTGAGCACCGGGTCCTCTCCGTAGGTGGCCCGCAACGCCGCCTCGACCACGTCGACGCGCAGCAGCATGCCTGCGCCACCTCCAAACGGGGCGTCATCCACCTGGCCCCCGCTCAACGGCGTGTGGTCCCGGTAGTTGATCGTCCGCAGGCTGTGCCCGGCCGACAGCGCGTTGGCGACGTGGCGCTGGCGCACGAACCAGTCGAAGGCCTCGGGAAACAGCGTGAACACGTCGATCCTCATCTCCCCGGCACCGATCCTCACCTCGCCGGCGCCGGCGGCTCAGCGGCGCGCCGCCCGGGCGTGGCGCCGCTCACGCCTCGCCCAGAAAGCCCAGGTCGATGTCGATCACGCGCGCGTCGATGTCGACCGTGCGCACGGCATCGCGAACGAGCGGCACCAGCAGCGCCGGCCGGTGCCCGTCGCGGGCGACCTCAAGCGCCTCGCAGGACGGGAGCGCCACCAGCCGCGCGACGGTCCCGACCGGCCGCGGGCCGTCGCAGACCGCGCAGCCCTCAAGGTCGCTCGCCCACCACTCGTCCTCGCCAAGCGCGGGCGCGGCCTCGCGCGCGACCAGCAGCTCCTGGCCGCGCAGGCGCTCCGCGCAGGCTCGTTCCGAGCAGCCCTCCAGGCGCAGGATCGGACGCGACGCGTGCCCCGCCAGGCGCTCGATGCGCCGAGCCCGCCCGGCGACCATCACGCTGGCGCCCAGGTCCAGCAGGCCGCTCTGCGGCAGGTTGACATGGAAGCTGCCGTCGAGGCCGTGGGGGCGCCCGACGATCCCGGCGCGCAGCCAGCGACCGGCGCGTTGGGCGTCGCTCACGAGTCGACGACGTCGACGAACACGCGCCGGCGCCGTCCCGCGGCGGCGGCCTTGATCACCGTCCGCAGCGCCGCTGCTGTCCGCCCGCCGCGGCCGATCACGCTCCCGTAGTCCTCCGGCGCCACCGACAGCTCCAGCAGCGTCGCGCCATCCTCCTCTGGGACCTCCCGGACGCGCACGCGCTCCGGCTGCTCCACGAGCCCCCGGGCCAGATACTCGAGGAGCTCGCGCACGCGCGCGTCAGGCGATGCCCTGCGTGCGCAGGAGCTTTCGGACCGTGTCGGATGGCTGCGCGCCGCGGGCCAGCCAGTCTCGGACGCGATCCTCGTCGAGCACGATCGTCGACGGGTCCGTCTGGGCGTTGTAGTGGCCGACCGTCTCGATCACGCGCCCATCGCGCTTGGCTCGCTGGTCGGCGACCACCACGCGCCAGATCGGGTTCTTGCGCCCGCCCACGCGGGTCAGTCTCAGCCTCACTGCCATCGGCACGGGAGCTTAGCGTGCCAAGCGCGCTGCCGGCCGCCGGCCCCAGCCGGCCCGCGCCGGGATCGCGCTCAGCGGCCGGCCTGCCTCATCAGCGCCGCCAGGTCTGGCATCTTGCCCTGCGAGGCCTGGCGCATCACGCGGCGCGTCTGCTCGAACTGCTTGATCAGCTGCCTGACCGCCTGGACGCTCGTTCCCGAGCCGCGCGCGATGCGCAAGCGCTGCGAGCCCTTGATCAGCTCGGGGTGGCGGCGCTCGGCCGGGGTCATCGAGAGGATGATCGCCTGCAGGCGGTCGAACTCCCGCTCGTCGATCTCGACGTCGCGAAGCTGCGCTCCGATCCCCGGGATCATGCCCAGCAGCGACTTCAGCGGACCGAGTCGCCGCACCTGCCGCATCTGCTCCAGGAAGTCGTCGAGGCCGAACTCCTGGCGGCGCAGCTTGCGCTCGAGCTCGGCCGCCTGGCGGGCGTCGTACTGCGCCTCGGCGCGCTCGATCAGCGTCATCACATCGCCCATCCCCAGGATCCGCTGCGCCATCCGGTCGGGGTGGAAGCGCTCGAACTGCTCCAGGCGCTCGCCGGTGGAGGCGAACAGGATCGGCTTGCCGGTGACCGCCTTGACCGAGAGGGCGGCACCGCCGCGCGCGTCGCCGTCGAGCTTGGTCAGCACGACCCCGTCGAAATCGACCGCCTCGGCGAAGCGCTCGGCCACGTTCACCGCGTCCTGGCCGGTCATCGCGTCGACCACGAGCAGCACGTCGTGCGGCCTGATCGCCCGCTTGATCTCGACCAGCTCGTCCATCAGCTCGCGGTCGACGTGCAGCCGGCCGCTGGTGTCGACGATCAGCACGTCCTTGCCCTCCGTCCGGGCGCGCTCGGCGGCCCAGGCGGCGATCTGCACCGCCGTGCGCTCGGTGCCCTGCTCGTAGACGTCGGCGCCGGCCTGGCGCCCGACCTTCACCAGCTGCTCGACCGCGGCCGGGCGGTGCACGTCGCAGGCCGCCACGGCCACCGAGGAGCCGCGCTCGCGCAGGTGGCGGGCCAGCTTGGCGGTGGCCGTCGTCTTGCCGGAGCCCTGCAGGCCGGCCATCAGCACGATCGTCGGCGGGCGCGGGGAGAACGACAGGTCGCGAGCCGCTCCGCCCATCAGCTCGGTGAGCTCGTCCGAGACGATCTTGACAACCTGCTGGCCGGCCTTCAGGCGGCCGATCACGCCGGCGCCCAGCGCGCGCTCCCGCACGGCCGCGGTGAAGCCCCGTACCACGCGGAAGTTGACGTCCGCCTCAAGCAGCGCCAGGCGGATCTCGCGCATTGCCGCGTCCACGTCGGCCTCGGTCAGGGTCCCGTGGCCGCGGACGTCGGCGAGCGTGGCCTGAAGCTTGTCAGCCAGCGAGTCGAACATCGCCTGCTGGCCGGCGGCCGGCGCGGTTGGGGTCTTGGCGGGCGGCTGGCCGGCCGGCGCAGGGGTGCGGAGCGGCGGCGGCGCAGTGGTGCGGAGCGGCGGCGGCGCGGAGTGCGGCTGCTTGCATCGACCGGCTAAGCGTACCCCCGGCGCGATGCGGCGCCGAGGCGCGCCGCCGCCGGCGCGCCTCCGGCTCGCCGCCCCGCCCTTGCCCTCAGGAGACGAGCGCGCGCGAGAACTCGGAGGCGTCGAACGGGCGCAGATCCTCGAGCCGCTCTCCCACGCCGATCAGCTTCACCGGGATCCCCAGCTCGCCGGCGATCGCGAGCGCGATCCCCCCCTTGGCGGTGCCGTCCAGCTTCGTCAGCACCAGCCCCGTGACCGAGATCGCCTCCGCAAACGCGCGGGCCTGGCGCAGCCCGTTCTGGCCGGTGGTGGCGTCGACGGTCAAGAGCGTCTCGTGCGGCGCCTGGGGGATCTGCTTGGCGATCACCCGGCGGACCTTCGCCAGCTCGGCCATCAGGTTGGCCTGCGTGTGCAGGCGCCCGGCGGTGTCGATCAGCACCACGTCGGCGTCCGAGCGCCTGGCCTGGGCGATCGCGTCGAAGGCGACGGCCGCCGAGTCGGCGCCGGGGGCGCCCCTGACGAACTCGACCTCCGCACGGCGCGCCCACTCCTGCAGCTGCTCGACCGCCGCGGCGCGGAACGTGTCGCCGGCGGCGAGCACCACCCGCCGGCCCAGCTCCCGCGACAGATGCCAGGCGAGCTTGCCCAGGGTGGTCGTCTTGCCGGTTCCGTTGACCCCGGCGACGAGGATCACGGTCGGGTGCGGGCGAAGGTCGATCGTCGCGTCCCCCGTCTGGGCGATCTCGGTCAAAAGCGAGATCAGCCGCTCGGTCAGCTCCTGGCCGCCTCTAAGCCGCTGCTCGGAGGCCTCGCGCTCGAGCTGCTCCACCACCCTGGCGGTGGTGGCAGCGCCCACGTCGGCGTAGATGAGCGCCTCCTCGAGCCGCTCCCAGGTCCGTTCGTCCAGGTCGCCCATCAGGGTGGCGGCCAGCTCTGACTGCAGCGCCTGCCTGGTCCGGCGCAGGCTCTCGCGCAGCCGCCTGAGCCGTCCGGCGCGCCGCTGCGGCTCGGCCTCGGCGGCCGCCGCCTCAGGCCGGCTTGAGTCCGAGACGATGAACAGCTCCCGCCATTCGCGCGCCATGACCGCGGCGACGTTACCAGCGGCCTGCGGGCGCTCAGGCGGCCTCGGCCGCCGGCGGCAGGCGCCGGGAGATCACCTTGGAGACGCCATCGGCGCCCATCGAGACGCCGTAGAGCGAGTCGGCGGCCTCCATCGTGCGCTTCTGGTGGGTGACCACGATGAACTGCGCCCGCGAGGAGTGGCGTCTGAGCAGCTCAAGGAAGCGATCGATGTTCAGGTCATCCAGCGCGGCCTCCACCTCGTCGAGGATGTAGAACGGGCACGGCCGGGCGAGGAACACCGCAAACAGGAACGCGAGCGCGGTCATCGACTTCTCCCCGCCGGACAGAAGCGACAGCCGGCGGGGCGCCTTGCCCGGCGGGGCGATCTCGATCTCGACCCCCGGCAGGTCCTGCGCCTCATCCTCGTCGCCATCCCCATCGCCGCCCTCGCCCGGCGGCGCCGCCCCCGGCGTTGCAGCGGCCTGCGGACCGGCCGCCGGGCTCGCCGCTTCGCCGCCCAGCACGCTCGAGCGCCGCGCCGCGCCGTCATCGTCGCTGACCAGCCGCAGGCGGCCGCTGCCGCCGGGAAACAGCGTGGCGACCATCTCCTCAAACGCCTTGGCGGTCGCCGTGAACGTCCGCTCGAACGTCTCCTGGATCTGGCGGTCGGTGTCGGCGATCAGCCGCCGCAGCTCCCGCAGCGCCGACTCCAGGTCCGAGCGCTGCTCCTCGAGCTGCGCGACGTGCGCCAGCGCCTCGGCGTACTCCTGGGCGGCGAGCGGGTTGACCGGGCCCAGCGCCTCGCGCCGCCGGGAGAGCCGCTCAAGCCTCTGGATCAGGCCGGCTCGCTCCTGCTCCTCAAGCGGCTGCTCGGCCGGCTCGGCGGCAAGCTCAAGCGCAGCCGCCAGCCGCCTGAGCTCGGCTTCGGACTCCTCCCCCTGGTCGCGAGCCCGCTGCAGGCGCACCTCGGCCTGCGTGAGCGCCTCGTGCTCGGTGCCCAGCGCCGCCTGCAGCTGCGCCTCCTCCCGGGCGCAGGCGCGCAGCTGCTCGGCGACCGACTCCCCCGCCTGGCGGTCGGCGGCGAGCTCGCGCTCGAAGCGCTCGCGCGCGCCCTGCACCGCCGTTGCCGCCTCGGTCAGCGCCTCGAGCGCCCGGTCCAGCTCGGGCGCCACCCGGCGGTCGCGCGCGAGCGCCGTGCGCATGCGCTCAAGGCGCTCTGCACGCTGCGCGCGCTCGCGCTCAGCGCTCTCGGCCAGCCGCTGCTCGGCTGCAAGCTCTGCGGTCAGCTGGGCGCGACGCGCTGCGTTTGGCCCGTCGTCTGGCGCCGCGGCGCGGCGCCGCAGCTGAGCCTCGAGCCGGTCGCGCTGCTCGGAGGCCTCGTCGAGGCGCCGGATCGCGGCGCGATCGGCCTCGGCCGCCCGCTCGCGGGCGGCCTCCGCGCGCTCCTGCTCGGCGGCGGCGCCCTGCAGGGCGGCCCGCGCGGCAAGCTCGGCCTGCGCGGCGCGTTCGCTGGCTGCGATCAGCACGTCGCGGCGGTTGCGCTCCGCCAGCACGCGCTCCTCACCGTGCGCCGGGGCCTGGCGCAGCTCGCGGGCGGCGGCGTACCACACCCGGCCCGCGGCGGTCACGGCCACGCCGGCGAAGTCGTCTGCGACCATGCGGAGGTCGTCGACCAGCCAGGCGTCGCGCAGCAAAAGCGACGCGAGCGCCAGCGAGCGGCCGCGGCCACGGACGTGGCGAAGCAGCGGGACCGCACCTGGGGCGGGCGCCCGGGCGGGATCGGGGGCGGCCGCCCGGGCGGGATCGGGTGCGGGCGCCCGGGCGGGCGGATCGGGGTCGTCCGCCACCTTGCGATCGCCGGGCGCGCCCGGCGCGACGGGCGCATCGGTGGCGATCAGCGTCCTGCCGCCCTCGCCCCCGGCGCGGTCCAGCAGCTCGTCGCCGGCCGCGAGAGCGGGGACGATCGCGGCGCGCAGGCGGCCGTCGAGTGCCGCCGCCACGGCCAGCTCCATGCCCGGGTCGACCTCGAGCTCGTCGCCCAGCGCGGGCGCTCCCCCGGGCGCCCCGGCGTGAGCGCGGAGGAACTGGTTTACGGCGGCCAGCTCGCCGCCGACCCGCGCGGCCTCAAGCCGGGCGGCGTCCGCCAGCCGCCTGGCCTCGCGATGGGCCCCGATCGCCTGCTGAAGCCTGGCATCGGCCTGTTCCCGCAGTTCCCGTGCCCGCTCGGCCTCGGCGCGGCGCTCGTCCAGCAGCTCCGCCGCCGCCTGCAGCGCGCCGCGCAGGTCGCGCAGCTCGCGCTCGAGCTGAGCCTCGCGGTCGCGGTCAAGCTCGTCCAGCTGCGCCTGCAGGCCGGCGATCCGGGCGGGCGCGTCCGCGTCCGGCGCCTCGGCCGCCGCCTGGGCCTCGAGCGCCTCGATCAGGCGGCCGTAGCGGTCGATGCGCGCCTGCAGCGAGCGCGTCGCGGATCGGACCGCCTCGGCGCGCAGAGCGATCCGCTCGGCGCACGCGCGCGCTGAGAAGGCGCGCCGGGCCAGCTCGTCGCGCCGTTCGCCGCGCGCCGCGAGCGCCTCCTCGATCTGCTGTCGGCGGGCGCCGACTGACTCCAGGCGCCCCTCGAGCTCCCGCCGGCGCCCGCGCGCCGCGTCGGCCTGCTCCTGCGCCGAGGCGATCGCGCGCCGCCGCTCGAGCGCCTGATCGCGCGCCAGCTCCCAGCGGACCTCGAGCATCTGGCGCTCCAGGCGCTCGTGCAGCTCGGCCGCCCGGGCCTGGCGCTCCAGGGGGCGCAGCCGCGAACGCGCCTCGCGCTCGACGTCCAGGGCGCGGTCCAGGTTGTCCTGCGTGCGCTCGAGCCTGAGCTGCGCGCGGCGGCGGCGGCGGCGGTGCTTGCCAAGGCCGGCGGCCTCCTCGATGAGCATCCGCCGCTCGCGGGGGCGGGAGGTGACCAGGGACTCGACCCTGCCCTGGGAGATCACCGAGTGCATCTCGCGGCCAAGTCCCGTGTCGGACAGCAGCTCGATCACGTCGCCCAGCCGGCAGCGCGCCCCTCCCATGCGGTACTCGCCCTCCCCGTCGCGACTGAGACGGCGCGTGATCGCGATCTCGCTGGCGCCGAGGCCGAGGCTCGCCTCCGAGTCGTCGAGCACCAGCTCGACCTCGGCATGGGCGGACGCCTGCCGTCCGGGCGCGCCACCGAAGATCACGTCCTGCATCGCCTGCCCGCGCACCGCCGCCGGCGACTGCTCGCCCAGCGCCCACAGCACGGCGTCGGTGATGTTCGACTTGCCCGAGCCGTTGGGGCCGACGATCACGCTGACCCCGGGGCCGAACTCCAGCCGCGTGCGGTCCGGGAACGACTTGAACCCCCTCATCGTGATCGACTTCAGGTACACGACAGCTCGCTCGGATCAGGGTTTTCGGCCGGCGCGATCGGGCTCATGCGCGGCTGGGCGTGATCGGATCCATGCACAGCGGGCGCGCACGGCGGGGCGATCGGCTCGCAGTGCGCCCTCGCGCCGCCATCGCTCAGCGGTCGATGCGCGCCAGCGCGGCACGGGCCGCCTCCTGCTCGGCGTCCTTCTTGCTGCGTCCGGCGCCGGACGCCAGCCGGCGACCGCGCACCTCGGCCGACACGGTGAACGTGCGGTCGTGCGGCGGCCCGCTCTCTGACACGACCTCGTAGCTGACCAGCTCCCCGCGCCGCGCCAGGCGCTCCTGCAGGGCGGACTTGTAGTCGACCGAGTGCTCCAGCGCCGCCTCGATCTCCGGCGCAAACGCCTCCACCACGGCGCGTGCCGTCGGCTCGTAGCCGTGGTGCAGAAAGCAGGCGCCGATCGCCGCCTCGACGACCGACGCGAGCACGCGCTCGGTGCCCACGAGCGCCTGCACCGCTGGGGAATCCGGGTCCGGCGCCACCTCGCGCAGCCGCCGCGGCGCGCCGATCCGCTCCGCAACCGCGCGGCAGGAGCGCCCCGAGACCGCCTGGGCGCGGATCTTGGTCAAGCGGCCGGCGCCGAACCGATCGGCGTCCAGGCGCGGGAGCAGGTGCGTGGTGACGGCCAGCGACAGCACGCTGTCGCCCAGGAACGCGAGGCGCTCGTAGGACTGCGACCGGCGCGTCGCAAACGACGCGTGCGTGAACGCGACGCGGCGCAGCTGCGGATCGAGCTGGTCGATCAGCCCCGCGAGGCTCGGTCCGCCGGCGCCCTCCGGCCCCGGCGAGGCCTGCTGATCGGGCCGGCTCACTCAGGGTCGGCGCCCCGGCCGGCGGCGGCTGGCCCGACCCCGCATGCGAGCACGAAGTCGACCGCCTCGCGCACGGTGCGGATCCTCGCCGCCTCCTCGTCGGACACATGCACGCCCAGCGTGTCCTCCAGCTCCTGCACGAGCGTGTAGAGGTCCAGCGAATCGGCTCCGAGGTCCTCCCGAAAGCGGGTCGACTCGACGATCGCCGACGGGTCGAGCTCCAGCTCGGCAGCCAGGTGGTCGCGGATCACAGAGAAGACCTGCTCCCGGTTCATCGGCTCAAAACGGTATCCGCAACGCCGGACGCTTCCGCTCAGCTTTTGACGAGCCCCGGCCCCGCCGGCGCACGCAGAGCCCCCGCGGCGCTCAGCGCCTGGCGCGTGGCTCCGACCACATCCTCCTGCACCGAGCGCGCGGCGCGCTCGATGGCGCGCGCGAACCCGTGCCGCGTGAAGCGGCCGTGCGCGACCACGCCGACCTGGCGCAGGCCCAGCATGTAGGCGCCTCCCTGGGTCTCGGGGTCGATCTGCGCGCGCAGCTCAGCGAGCACCGGCACCAGCAGCCGGTCCGCGAGCCGTCCGCGCGCGGTGAGCGCCGCGGTGGCGTGCAGCACGCGCAGGGTCGCGCCGGAGGTGCCCTCGATCAGCTTCAGCGCGACGTTGCCCGTGAACCCATCGGTGACGACCACGTCGACGCCGCCGTCGAACAGCCGCGTGCCCTCGATGTTGCCCTCAAAGCGAAGGCCGGTGCCGGCGGCGCCCGACAGCCGCTCGTGGACCTCGGCGAGGTCCGGGGTGCCCTTGCCGGCCTCCTCCCCGTTTGAGAGCAGCGCCACCCGCGGGCGCTGGATCCCGAGCACCGCGTGCGCGAAGGCCGAGCCCATGTGCGCGAACTGGACCAGGTGCTCGGGGCGGCAGATCACGTTGGCGCCGACGTCCAGCACGACGACCGGGCTGCCGCCGGGGACCGGAAGCGGGAGCGCCAGCGCGGGCCGGTGGATGCCGCGGTCGCGCCGGATCTCAAACAGCGCCGCCGCGAGCGCCGTGCCCGTCGAGCCGCCTGAGACAAGCGCCTGCGCGCGGCCCTCCGCGACCGCGCGGGCGGCCTGGACGATCGACGCCTGAGGGGTGGAGCGCGCCGCGAACGCGGGGTCGGTCGCCTTGGCGATCGAGACGGGCGCGTCGATCAGCTCAACGCCGGCCGGCGCGGCACCGATCTCGGCGGCGGAGCCGAACAGGATGACCCGGATCCCGCCCGCGGCGGCGATCGCCGCGCCCGCGGCCACCTCCGCCGGCCCCAGGTCGGCCCCGCCGGCGTCAACGGCGACGGTGACCATGTCGCCGCCGGCTACTGGTCGCCGGGGGCCGTGACGACGACGCGGCCCCGGTAGCTGCCGCAGTTGGGGCATACGCGGTGCGGCAGGCGCGGCGCGTGGCAGGTGGGGCACTCGTTGTGCGCGACGGGCGCCACGCGGTGCTGGGAGCGCCGGTGCGACGTGCGGGCGTGGGACTGCTTCTGCTTGGGGACCGCCATGAGGTGCCGCAGGCTAGCACGCACCGGCGCCGCCTCGGGGCTGCGCCGGGCCGGGTGGCGCGCCCGCGCCGCGTCAGGTCAGGCCGGGCGCGCCGGCGCGTTGCCGTGGCTGCGTCAGGTCAGGCCGCGAGCGCCCACGCGGCGCCGTGGCCGCGTCAGGTCAAGCCGGGCGCCGCGCCGCGGCGGCGCCGCGGGCGACAGCCAGCGTGCCATCAGCTCGGCGAGCTCGTCGGCGCGCATCGGCAGCCCCAGATGGGGCCCCTGGGCGTGGGTGATCCCGGCCTCGGCCAGGAGGCGCTCCTGCGCGGCGGAGCTCACCCCGTCTGCGATCACGTCGGCCCCGCAGGCCGCGGCCAGGGCGAACACCGCCTCAAGCAGCGCCACGGCGACCGGGTCGTCGGGAACGCCGGCCAAAAGGCGTCCGGCGGTCTTGATGACATCGAACGGCAGCTCGCGCAGGCGCGAGAGCGACGAGCGCCCGCCGCCCAGGCCGTCGAGCGCGAGCGCGAACCCTGCGGCGCGAAGGCGGCCGACGACGGCCAGCGCGTCGGCTGGCTCCGCGCTCCAGTCCGACTCCGCCAGCTCAAGCGCAAACCCCGACGGCGACAGCCCGCGCGAGCGCGCCGCTCGCGTGAGGCGCTCGACGATCCCGTCGGCACGAAGGGCGCCGCGCGACACGTCGATGCCGATGAACGGCCCCAGCCCCGCGGCGCGCCAGCGGACGACCTGATCGCAGCACGCGTTGACCGTCCACTCCAGGAGGCGATCGGCGACGCCAGCCTGCTCGGCCTCCTCGATGAGCTCGCTGCCTTCAAGCGGCGCGCGGTGCGCCTGATGCCAGCGCACGAGCGCCTCGGCGCCGGCGATGCGCCGCTCGCCGCGCAGCGACCAGACCGGCGCAAACAGCAGCTCAAGCCCGCCTGAGGCGATCGCCTCCAGAAGCGGCGGACCGAGATCCGCCTGCGCGTGCGGGGCGGGCCTCGGATCCGCGTGCGACCCGGAGGCGACGGGCGGCTCGCAGACGGCGGCCGGCGGGGACGCGGGCCCCTCAGCCGGAGGCGGCGCCGACGCGAGATCGGCGTGCGACGGGGTCCTGGGATGGGCGGGCAGCACGGATCGGCCGGCGCGGTGCACCGACCAGCGGCCGCCGCCGGCCGCCTTGGAGCGGTACATCGCCCCGTCGGCGTGGCGCAGGAGCGCGTCGAGGTCCGCGGCGTCGTCGGGGTAGATGCTCGCGCCGACGCTGGCCGAGGTGCGCACGCTCGTGCCGGCGATCTCAAACGGCTCGCGCAGCGAGCGAAGCAGCTTGGCGCCGACGCGCTCGGCAACCGCCGCGGCGTCCTCGCCCAGGTCGGAGAGCACTACGAGGAACTCGTCGCCGCCCTGGCGCGCGAGAACGTCGGTGTCACGCAGCACCGAGCGCAGCCTGGCGGCCACGGCCGTGAGCAGCTGGTCGCCCGCGGCGTGGCCCAGCGAGTCGTTGACGGTCTTGAACTCGTCCAGGTCGACGAACATCAGCGCGACCGCCCCCCCGGCCCGGCGCGCCCGGGCGACCGCCAGCTCAAGCTGCCGGCGCAAAAGCGCCCGGTTGGGCAGACCGGTGAGCGGGTCGTGGTAGGCAAGGTGGGTCAGCTGCTGCTCGGTGCGCCGCCGCTCGGTGATGTCGCGCGCGAACGCGTAGTAGACGGCGCCGCCGGCGTCCTCGCCGCCGTGCACGCGCGTCCACGTGAGCTCGATCGGGAACTCGGCGCCGTCGGCGCGAAGGGCCGTGGCCTCAAGCCGCCGCCCCACGCCGGGTGCGGCGCGCCCGGCCTCCAGGTCGGCGAAGACGGCCTCCAGCCAGAGGCGGCCGGCCTCGCCCAGCAGCTCGACGGCCGGGCGCCCGGCCACGGCCTCGTTGCGCCGGCCGAAGGTCCGCTCGGCGGCCGGGTTGATCTCCACGATCCTCCCGCGCACGTCGACCGCGATCACGCAGTCGAGCGTGCCGTCGATCACGGCACGGTTGCGAGCCAGCGCCGACTCCAGCGCTCGCACGTGCAGCGAGCTCTCGATCGCCAGCGCCGCGTGAGCCGCGAGCGCGCCCAGCAGCTCAAGCTCCTCGTCGTCCGGACGCCTGCCGGACGCCGGTTCGTCGACGGAGATGATCCCGTAGCGGCGACCGCCGGTTCCGTCCAGGGTGGCAAACAGCGCGTCGTCGGGGTGCCAGTCCGACGGCGCCCAGGGCCCGAGCGAGTCCGGCTCGGGGCGGTACCAGCGGACCGCGGGATCCTCGTAGGAGACCGATCCGGCCGCAAGGAAGTACACGCCGCGCCGGCGGAAGCGCTCGTCGAGCAGCGGCGCCCAGCTCTGCGGCTTGGTCACGTCGCCCAGCAGCGTCTCGCGCGCGCGCGCGTTGCCGTGCACGACGACCACCTCGTAGTCGTCGGTCTCCGGCCGGTAGGAGTTGATCGCAACCGTCCTGAAGCCGAGCGTCGAGGAGACCGTCCGTGCGACCGCCTCGAGCATCTGGAGCGTCGTCGGGCCGCGTCGCAGGAGCCGCGAGAGCTCGAGCAGCCCGTGCAGCGGCGCGATCGAGCCGCCCGCCGCCGCCTCGGGGCTCGAGGACCGGTGCTCCTGGATCGTCATGGGTGCTCCGCTCATCCGTGGTGCTGCGATCTGTATCGGCACGCCAGGCCGCTTACGAGAGAGCTGGGCGCGCGGCGATATTCCACGGCGACAGCCGCACGCCCGGACGGGTGCACGGCGGCTGCGTGAAGCGGCCTCAGCGCAGGCGCAGCCGCGCGAGCGCCGCCCAGCGCCCGTCCGCCCCGGGCGGATGCTCGTGAGCGGGCCCGGCGAGGTTCAGGTCGGCGCCGCAGGTCGCGCACAGGCCGGCGCACTGGGGGCGGCAGAGCACCTGTGCGGGGACAGACAGCGCCACCGCATCGCGCACCCACGAGCGCACATCGAGCACGCCGCGGCGCAGATAGGGGGACTCCAGCTCCTCGCCGCCTCCTGGCTGGTCGACCTCGCGCATCTCGATCTCAAGCGTCGGCTGCGCAGCCCCCAGGCAGCGCATGCATGGGCCCAGCAGGCGCGCCGTGAAGGCCAGGCGCAACGCGTAGCCCTCGCCCGTGGTGCGCGAGACGTCGATCCTGACCGTCAGCGGGTCGGGGGCCACCTCGTAGCGCTCGCCTCCCAGCGAGAGCACTGGACCGGCGACCTGCAGCTCCAGTCGGCGCCCGGCTCCGGCGGCCAGCCGCAGACCGCCCAGATCAAAGCTGTCGATCGGGCGCGACATGCCTTCAGGATGACACTCGCCCGGCGGTGCTCGCCGGTCGGCCGCGATGCCAGCCTCCCCGGTGGGCGGGAGGCGGGCCGCCCCGGCGGGCGGAAGGCGGGCCGCCCCGGCGAGCGGAAGGCAGGCCGCCCCGGCGGACGAGCGCGCGCACCGGCGATCATGTCGCCCGTGTCCGAGTGGTTGTCGCGTTACGGCTTTGCCGATGTGCGCGAACGCCTGTCGATCGGCGCCTACCCCATCGACGCCGACGATGTGCGCCTGCTGGCGGGCCTGGGCGTGGACCGGGTGCTGAACCTCACCCAGGACGGCGAGTATCCGCCGGGGGCGCGCGCCGCGGTGGCGCTGGAGCTCTCAGGCGCCGGGATCACCGAGCGGCGCGTTCCGTTCGAGGACTTCGGACGCCTGGACGCACGGTCGCTTCAGCTGGCCGTCGAGCAGACGCTCGCCTGGCTGGCCGGGGGCCACACCGTATACGTTCACTGCCGGGCGGGACGCCATCGCTCGGTGGCGGTCGCCGCCGGCGTGCTGGCCCTGGCAGAGGGCGTGTCGCTCGACGATGCGCTCGCGGCGGTGCGCCGGCGGCGCCCCGGAGCGGCTCCACTCCCCCACCAGCTGGACGACCTGCGCGCGTGGTGGACGGACGGTCCCGGGGCCCGACGCCCGCCTGGGCCCTCCGGGGGCGGGACGCGCAAGGGCGGCCGCTGCGGCTAATCGGCGGCCCTCAGCCGCCGCGCGATGAGCGGCTCGCCGGAGGGCTCGCGTCGCGGCTGGCCCTCGGCCGCAAGGGCGTCTGCGGCCGCACGGGTGTCTGCGGCCGCACGGGTGTCCGCGGCCGCACGGGTGTCCGCGGCCGCACGGGCCTCACGCGCGGCGGTCGTCACCGGCTCAAGCTCGGGCAGCTCGCGCCCCTCGGACACCGCCCCGTGCTCGGCGAACCTTCGGGCACCGGGCAGCACGCGCGCCTCGTATGAGCCGACCACCTCGTTGTAGGCGCGCACCGTTGCGTTGAGCCTGCTTCCGAGCGTGCCAAGGAGGGTCGCGAGCTTCACCAGCCGGGAGTGCAGCTCGCGCCCGATCTCGGAGATCGCCTGGGCGGACTCGGCAACCCGCTCCTGCTGCCAGCCGTAGGCGACCGAGTGCAGCAGCGCCAGCAGCGTGGTGGGCGTGGCGATCAGCACCCGCCGCGCCATCGCGTCCTCGATCAGCCCGGGATCCGCCTCCAGGGCCGCGCTGTACAGATGCTCGCCGGGCAGGAACATGACGACCACGTCCGGCGCGGAGCCCAGGCCCTCCCAGTAGGCCTTGTCGGCCAGCTGCTTGACGTGGCGGCGAAGAAGCCGCGCGTGGTCGGCCAGGTGGCGCTCCCGCTCGGCCTCGTCGCGCGCCTCGTAGGCGTCGAGCACTCCCTGCAGCGGCGCCTTGGCGTCGACGACCACGTGCTTGCCCCCGGGCAGGCGCACGATCAGATCCGGCCGCAGCGCGCGCTCGTCGCCGCCCAGCGACGACTGCTCCACGAAGTCGCAGTGGCGGACCATGCCAGCCATCTCGACCACGTTGCGAAGCTGCATCTGACCCCACTGCCCGCGGGCGTTGGGCTTGCGCAGCGCGCTCACCAGCGCGCCGGTTTCGCTGCGAAGCCGCTCACCGGTCTCGGTCAGCGCCCGCAGCTGCGCCTCCAGGCGCCCGCGCGACTCACGCCGCTCCTGGTCCAGGCTCCTGAGCTGGCCATCGACTTTGCCCAGCTGCTCGCGAAGCGGGGCGACCAGCTGCTCCACCGCCTGCTGACGGCGCTCCAGATCGCCTCGCGCCTCCGCCTGGGCCTCCCGAAGCTGGGCGCGCGCGAGCGCAACCAGCTGGCCCATGCTCGCCTGCAGCGCCTCGGCGCTGAGCGCCTTGAAGGACGCCGACAGCCGCTCCTGGGCATCGGTGACCGCCGCCAGGCGCTGCTCAGCGAGCTCGCGCTGGTGGGAGACCTCCGAGCGCGCCTGCGCCAGCTCGCGCTCGAGCTGTTGCGCGCGCGCGGCGGCGCTGGCCAGCGCGCGCAGGCGCGGCGCGAGCGCCCCGGCGACGATCGCGGCCCCGAGCAGCACACCGGCGGCCAGCCACAGTCCGTTCATCGGCTGCCAAGCATGGCGCGCGCCGCGGACGGACGGGCACGCGGCCCCCGGTCACCCCTGACGATGGCCGGCAGGCGCCGCCGGCCGACTGGGCGGCGGGGCGCGGCCTGGACTACACCGCGGCGACGGGCGGGCGGAGCCGACTGGCCGACGGGCGGGCGGAGCCGACTGGCCGCTAGGAGACCTCTGCCGGCTCGTCCTTGCCGGCGAGGCGCTCGCGGCCGCGCTGGACGGCGGCGATGAACTTGGACAGGTTGACCTCCAGCGTGTTGAGGATCTCGTCGGCGTAGTCCTCGGCACCGAGCCTGATCTCGCGTTCGCGGGCGCGCGCGTCCTCGATGATGTCCTCCGCCGCGCGCTCGGCCTGCTTTGTGACCTCCTCCTCGGAGATCAGCCGCTCCTGGCGCTCGCGCGCCTCCTTGACGATGCGCTCGGCCTCCCGCCTGGCCTCGGCGAGCATCTCCTGACGCTCCTTGACGATCCAGCGCGCCTGCTTGATCTCCTCCGGGATCGTGGCGCGCATCTGGTCGAGGATGTCGTAGATCTCCTCCTTGTCCACGCGCACCTGGTCGGTCAGCGGCACCGGCTTGGCGTTGTGGATCAGGTCGTCCAGCTTGTCGATGAGTACGAGAACGTCCATTGGTCGCTCGATTCGGTCGCAGACGGCGCCAGGCCAGGCCGGCACCGCTTGTTTTCGTCAGCGGCGCAACCGATCCTTCAGGCTTCGGGCCACCGCCTCGGGGACCAGCCCGTCGATGTCGCCGCCGAACGTCGCCAGCTCCTTGACGCCGCTGGACCTGAGAAAACTGTACTTGGGCGAGGCCATGAGGTAAACGGACTCGATCTCGGGCGCCTGACGACGGTTGAGCTGGTGCATCTCCAGCTCGTACTCGAAGTCGGAGATGGCTCGCAGCCCCTTGACGATCGCCATCGCGCCCTTCTCGCGCGCGAAGTCGACCAGCAGCGTGCTGAACGTCTCCACCTCGATGTTGTCCAGCTCCCGCGTCGCGTCGCGCACGAACTGGATCCGCTCGGCGGCCGAGAACAGTGTCTGGCCCTTGCGCCACGGATGGTTGACGATCGCGACGATCACCCGGTCATACATCGCCGACGCGCGGCTGATCACGTCCAGGTGGCCGTTGGTTATGGGGTCAAACGTGCCCGGGCAGATCGCGGTTCGGTTGTCTAGCGGCATGGATCCTGATCAGCGTGTCTCCGTAGCGGCGCTCGCGCACCGTCTCAAGGCCCAGCTCCAGCGGCTCGCGGCGGCTGCACTCGCAGACCACCAGAGCGCCGGATGCGAGCACCGGCTCGAGCGCCGGCGCCAGCCTGGGCCCGAGGGCGCCGGCCTGGCTGTATGGGGGGTCGAGGAAGACAAGATCGTATTGGCGCGCCTGGCGCCGTGCGGTCTGGAGGAAGGCCAGCGCCGAGCCGCGCCACAGCTCGGCCTCCACGCCGAGCGCCCGCAGGTTGGCCCGCGCGGCGTCGAGCGCGTCCGGTGCGCGGTCGACCAGGGTGGCGGCCGAGGCCCCGCGGGAGAGCGCCTCGATCGCCATCGCGCCCGACCCGGCGAACAGGTCCAGCACGCGTGCGCCCGACACGTCCCCCACGAGCGAGAACACCGCCTCCCGCACGCGGTCCGAGGTCGGCCGCGTGCGGCGGCCGGCGGGAGCGACCAGCCGGCGCCCTCGGTGCACACCGGCGATCACCCGCACCGGGAGCCCATCCGCAGCGCAGAGCCCATGTCGCGCCTCACATCCCGCCCAGCGCCTCGCCGGCCAGGTCCGACAGGAGCGCGTGCTCGGGCAGCCGCAGCCAGGGGTCGCGCGCGTCGATGCCCTCGGCGAGGCGCCGGGCTCGCTCCTGCAGCTCGCGGTCGCGCGGAAGCTGCGCGAATCGAAGCTGCGCCGTCCCGCTCTGCCGGGTTCCAGCCAGGTCCCCCTCCCCGCGGAGCTCCAGGTCGATCTCGGCCAAGGTGAAGCCGTCGCTGTGGCGTTCCATCGCGCGCAGGCGGGCGGACGCGCGCGGCCCGAACAGCAGGCACAGCGACCGGTGCCGTCCGCGCCCGACCCGCCCGCGCAGCTGGTGAAGCTGCGAGAGCCCGTAGCGGTCGGCGTCCTCGATCAGCATCACGGTCGCGTTTGGCACGTCGATGCCCACCTCGATGACGGAGGTGGCGACCATCACGCCCGCCGCCCCGGAGGCGAAGCGGTCCATCGCAAGCTGCTTGGCGGCCGGCGTGAGCCGGCCGTGCATCAGCACGATCGGGAAGCCGCGCAGCTCCCCGTCGCGCAGCCGCTCGTACTCGGCGCTCGCCGCCCTCGCCTGCGACTGCTCGGATTCGCTGATCAGCGGGCAGACGACGAACGCCTGGCGCCCGGCGCGCAGCTCCTCGCGGATGCGCTCGTAGGCGCGCGCGCGCTCGCGGGCGCTTGAGCAGACGTGGGTGGCGACCGGCAGGCGCCCTCGCGGCAGCTCCCGCAGCACGGTCTGGTCCAGGTCCCCGAACTGAGACAGCGCGAGCGTCCGCGGGATCGGGGTGGCGCTCATGTGCAGCACGTGCGGCGCCCGCCCGTCGGGCGCCTTGGCGTCAAGCGCGGCGCGCTGGCGCACGCCGAACCGGTGCTGCTCGTCGACGACGGCCACGGCCAGCGCCGCAAAGCGCACCGGCGGCTCGATCAGCGCATGCGTGCCGACGACCAGCGAGAGCTCGCCGCTTGCAAGCCGCGCGAGGATCTGCGCGCGCTGCCCGCCGGCGGTGGACCCGGTCAGCAGCGCGATCGGCACGAGCTCATCGCCGAGCAGCGACTGCAGCGTATGGAAGTGCTGCTCGGCCAGCGGCTCGGTGGGCGCCATCAGGGCGCCCTGACACCCATGCTCGACGGCGCGCAGCAGCGCGTACAGCGCAACGACCGTCTTGCCGGACCCCACCTCGCCCATCAGCAGCCGCTGCATCGGCCTTGGATCCGCGAGGTCGCGCTGGATCTCCTCGATCGCCCTTCGCTGGTCTGAGGTGAGCTCGAAGGGCACGTGTCGCTCCAGCCAGCGGGCGGTGAGCGCCGGCTCGCCGCCGAGGGCGAGCGCGCGGGCGCCCTCCCGGCGCTGGCGCCGGCGCCGCAGCATCGCGAGCTGGCGGGCCAGCAGCTCCTCGAGCGCGAGCCGCCGGATCGAGACGGCTCGGGTGCGCTCGTCGCCGTGATGGGCCGCCCACAGCGCCGCGGGGCGGTCGGGCAGCCGCTCGGCGGCGCGCAGCGCGGCGGGCAGGGGCTCCGCGACGTGGGCAAACGCCCACTCGTGCTCGCGCACGAGCGCGAGGATCCGGGTCGACGAGAGCCCCTCGGTGGCGGCGTAGTGGCCGACCTGAGCGTCTTGCGCCGGCTGGCCCCCGGGCTGACCGTCGCAGGTCGGCCGGTGCGCCGCCCGGTCATCGCCAGCCGGCCGGCGCGGTGGAGATCCGTCCCCGGCCTGCCCGTGCCCCGGACGCCCAGCTGCGCGCGCCCCGTCCGTCGCAGCTCCGCCGGCAGGCCGTGAATCGGCGGCCGGCTCGCCGGCGGCGGGGCCGCCGGCCGCCGGCGCATGGGCCTGCACCGCCAGGCGGCCGCGGGCGCTCAGCCGGCCGTGGAGGAGCAGGCGGGTGCCGGGCGGATAGCGGCCGACCAGCCACGGCTGGTTGAAGAAGGTCGCCACGAGTGAGCCGCTCGAGTCGGACACGGTGGCCTCTACCAGCGGGCGCATGCCGCGGCGGCGGACCGGCCGGGCCGCGATCGACCGCACCTCCACGAGCAGCGTCGCGGCCTCTCCGATCGTCAGTGCCGAGATCGGGCGTGCGTCGCGCCGGTCGCGCGGCAGATGCTCGAGCAGAGCCCCGACGCTGTGCAGCGACAGGGAGGCGGCCGCGCGCCTGGCGCGGTCTCCCGCGAGCGGCAGCGGGGCCAGCAGGCGCGAAGGCTGCGGCCAGCGAATGGGCGCGGCCTTCAGCTGCTCGCGCGACAGCACCCGGCGGCCCGCGAACTCGGTCGGCGCGGTCACCTCAGTGGGCCGACAGCAGCCACCACCAGCGGGCCGGGCCCGCCTGCGGCGGCTCGCAGCCGGCATCCACCCGGGTGCTGTCGCCCCGAGCATCCGCCCCGAAGCCGCCGACTGGGGCATCTGGCCCGGAGCCGCCGACTGGGGCATCCGGCCCGGAGCCGCCGACTGGGGCATCCGGCCCGGAGCCGCCGACTGGGGCATCCGGCCCGGAGCCGCCGACTGGGGCATCCGGCCCGGAGCCCGGGCCCCGCGCATCCTCCAGGTGGGCGTCACCGCCCGGATCCGCCCGGTGGGCCTCGCCGCCCGGATCCGCCCGGTGGGCCTCGCCACCCGGATCGTCCGGGTGTGCCTCGCCACCCGGATCGCCCCGGTGAGCCGCGCCGGCCGGACCGGCTCGCAGCAGCTCGATCCCCGCCCCTGCCCGGGACAGCTCGCGCACGCGGGCGTCGCCCAGCGGCGCACCCTCGGCGCACAGCACCGTGATCAGCTCAGCGCCGGCGCCGAGGCGCTCGAGCACCGCCGCCAGGGCATCCTCAGGCCGCCCTGAGCCGACCAGCTCTCCGTCCACGTCGCCGATCGCATCGCCGGCCCTGAAGCGCCCTGCGGGGTCGTCCGCTGCGGCCGGGCGCACGCCCCCGGTTCGCAGGCCCGCGAGCAGCTCCTGGATCCTGCGCGCGTTGGGCTCCGCGCCGGCCTGCGGGTCGGCGGCCCGCGCCCCCGCCACGATCGCCTGCGGGGAGCGCGCCTCAACGACCACCGCCGGCCGCTCGGACAGCTCGGCCGCCCGCCGCGCCGCGGCCAGGACGCCGGGCTCGCCGCAGATCAGGACCACCTCCTCGCAGTCAAGCTCGTGGATTGCAGCCAGCAGCTCGTAGACGGACGGGAGGCGGCCAGGGTCGCACCGCAGCCACCGCGCGCCCGGCTGCGCCGGCAGCCCGTCGCCAGCCACAATGCCCAGCACGCCGCATGCGGCGTGCTGGCCCTCGCCGGCCGGCCGCCGCTCGCGGACCGTCAGCTGGCTGCGCATGTCGGCCACCTCCACGCGCGACACCGACCCCGCCCCGCAGAACAGGTCCGCGGCCGCGGCCGGGTCGTCGGTGTGAAGGTGGACCCTGAGCGTGCTGGAGTCGCCCACGACCAGCACCGAGTCCCCGATGCGCTCAAGCTCGGGCACGAAGTCTCGCCGCCTGAGGCCGGCGCCGCAGACGACGAAGCTCATGCAGTAGCGGAAGGTCGTCGACGTGTGCTGGGGCCGGTTCACGCGCGGCGCGCGCTGGCTCGCAGGCGCGGGCGCCGGGGCCTCGCCGCTGCGCAGAGCCCCGACGATCCCCGCCAGCAGGACCGTGAGCCCGTAGCCGCCCGCGTCGACCACGCCCGCCTCGCGCAGCGCCGGCAGCAGGTCGGGACCGCGACTGACCGACTCCTCGCCGGCCGCCAGCGCGCGCTCGATCACCACGGCCAGAGCCGCGTCCTGCTGAGCGCCGGTGGCGTCCTCGTCAAGCCTCGCGTCAGGGCGGTGGGCGATCTCGGATGCCACCCGGTGCGCCATCTCGCGGACCACCGTCAGGATCGTGCCCTCGACCGGCTCGCGCACCGATCCGTAGGCCTGGTCGGCGGCGCGCGCGAGCGCGGCTCCGATCAGGACGGGGTCCACCAGCTCGCCGGGCCGGCTGGCCAGCTCCTCCGCGGCGCCGCGGATCAGCTGCGAGAGGATCACGCCGCTGCTGCCCCGCGCGCCGAGCAGGGCGGCGCGGGCGACGGAGGCGACGATCTCGTCGCGTCCGATCTCGTCGATGGTCCGGCCCTCCGTCGCCTGCTCCAGGCGGTCCAGCTCCTCCAGCACCGCGCGCAGGGTGAGCACCATGTTGTCGCCGGTGTCCCCGTCGGCGACCGGGAAGACGTTGAGGTCGTTGACCTCTTCGCGACGCGCCTGAAGCGCCGCCAGGCCGGCCTCGAGCACGGCCCGGAAGCGCACGATGCTCGGATCGGACGCGCCGATCCGGTCGGTCGCTCTCCCGGGGCCGGCCACCGAAGCGCCTCGCGCGCGGCTCAGCTGGCCTTGGTGACCTTGCCGGCCTTCAGGCAGCGGGTGCAGACGTGGACGCGCCTCGGCGTGCCGCCGTCGTCGATCCGGACCCGTTGGAGGTTTGGCTCGAAGCGGCGCTTGGTCGCGACCATCGAGTGGCTGCGGTGGTGGCCAAACGCCGGTCCCTTGCCGCACACGTGGCAGATCTTCGACATCGGCCGGCGAGTATAGGTGCTTGCGGCCTCGGCACGACGCTCGCGGCCCCGGCACGACGCTCGCGGCCCCGGCACGACGCTCGCGGCCCCGGCACGACGCTCGCGGCCCCGGCACGACGCTCGCGGCCTCGGCGCGGTGCTCGCGGCCCCGGCACGGTGCTCGCGGCCGCCGTGCCCGCGGCCCCGGCCACGCGACGCCCGCGATCCGTACCATCTGCCTTTGATCGGCCTGCCGGACCCCGTCAGCCGTCCCGATGCAGCACAGCGAACAGATGCCGACGCCGACGCTCCCGGGGCGCTACCGGGTGCGCCGCCACCTGGCGTCCGGGGGGATGGCGTCGGTGTGGTGCGCCGACGACCTCGTGCTCGGACGCCGCGTGGCGATCAAGATCCTGTCGGAGCCTCTGGCGCACGACGAGACGGCGCGGCGGCGCTTCAAGCGCGAGGCCCGGGCCGCGGCGCGCGTCTCCACCCATCCGCACGTGGTCACGATCTTCGACGTCGGGGAGCTGGAGAGCGGTCCCGACAAGATCGGCGGGGCGTTCATCGTCATGGAGCACCTCGCCGGCGGGACCGTCGCCGACGCGCTGCGCGTCGGGGCGGTGCGCAGGCGGGAGGCGCTGCGCTGGCTGCGCGAGGCGGCCTCGGCGCTGGACCACGCCCACGCCTGCGGGATCGTGCACCGGGACGTCAAGCCAGCCAACTTTCTGCTGGACCGAAGCCGCGTGCTGCACGTGGCGGACTTCGGGATCGCGCGCATCGCCAACGAGGAGACGATCACCAGCGGAGAGCTGCTGGGGACCGCCGCGTACCTGTCGCCTGAGCAGGCGCTGGGGCGCGAGGCCACCGGAGCCAGCGACCGATACGCGCTCGCGGTTGCGGCGTTCGAGCTTCTGTGCGGCGAGCGCCCGTTCGCCGCCGAGCACTTCGCCGCCCAGGCCCGCCAGCACATCGAGGACCCGCCGCCCCGGATCTCCGCCCGCGACCGCACGCTGCCGCCGGCGCTTGACGAGGTGCTCGCGCGCGGTATGGCGAAGGTCCCGGAGGAGCGCTTCCAGAGCGCCACCGAGCTCGTCGACGCGCTGGAGACGGCGCTGGCGGGCGGCGTGCTGATCCGGGGCGCGGTCCCCCGGCCGGGCGCGCGGAGCGCCAAGGGCAGGGCCGCGCCCGGCGTGCGCGGCATCGCCAGGCCCGGTGCCACGACGGCGACCCGCATCGCCGGGCCCGGGGCGCGGCCGCCGGCGCGCGCGGTCGCTGCGAGCGCGGCGGGCACCGGGCGCCCGGGCGTGCGGTCAAAGACGCGCTCGACGCCCGCGCGCCCGGACGGCGATGGCTCGCCGCGCGCCTGGCGGAGGGCTCGCGCCGGCCTGCCGGGCGCACGCCCCACCGCCGGCAGGCGCCCGATCGCCGGTGCACGATCCACTCCCGGCGCGCGCGCAGGACGCGGGGCGCGCGCGGTCGCGGCCGCGGCGGCCGCGGTGGTGGTCGCGGCGGGAAGCTGGCTGGCGCTGACGCCCTCAGCGCCGGCGGGCAGCGGCGCCGCTCGCCGGAGCGCCGCGGGGTCGGCGGGCAGCGGCGCCGCTCGCCGGACGCCAGCCGCCCGCCGCAGCTCGGCGGCGCTGACCGAGGCCCGCCTGCAGCGGGCCGCCAACCGCCCCGCCGCCGGGGCGAGGCCCGCAGCCTCAAGCCCCCGGCCGGCGGCCCGGACGCCGGGCTCCCAGCAGGCGATGAGCGCCGCCCAGCTTCAGAACCTGGGCTTTGCCGAGATGCAGGCCGGTGAGCTGGATGCGGCGATCGCGACGCTGCGCCGCGCCCTCCAGGAGGCCGACCCGTCGAGCCTGACCTACGCGTACGGCCTCTACAACCTCGGCGTCTCGCTTCTGCGCGCCGGGGACCCGCGCGCCGCGATCCCGATCCTGGAGCGGAGGCTGCGGATCCCCAACCAGACCGCGACCGTGCTGCGCGCGCTGGACCAGGCGCTGGCGGCCGCCGGGGAGCCGCCCGCCGCCGCCCCCGGACCCACCGGCCCGGAGGGCGCATCGGCGGGCGAGCAGCCGTCCGGCGGCGCCGCGCTGGGGCCGGGGCACGGCCACGGACCGCCGGGAGCGGGCGGGCCGCCCGGCCAGCAGGGGCGCGGCGGCGGCCCGCAACCCGGCCCGGCCGGCGACGGCCGGCCCGGCGGCGGTGGCGGTCACTCCAGCCTGGAGGATTGATCGGTCGGCGGCCTCGCCTCAAGCGCGGCGCATCCAGCCCGCGGTCGCGTCGCTCTAAGGCGCGCGACGGTACTGCGCGTGCGCTCAGGTAGCGGCGCGCAGCGCGTCCCTGATCGCCAGCTGAGCGAGCACCGCCTGCGCGGCGTGGCGGCCCGTGTCCCGCCGCGATCCGCCGGAGACCCGCTCCAGGGCCTGCTCCAGCGTGTCGACGGTCAGCACGCCGAACCCGCACGGCACGCCGGTGTCGAGCGCCACCCGCATGATGCCCTGGGTCGTCCCGGCGCACACGTGCTCGTAGTGGTCGGTCTCGCCCCGGATCACAGCGCCCAGGCACACGACGGCGTCGAACAGCCCCGAGCGGGCCGCGTACTGAGCCGCGAGCGGCAGCTCGAACGCGCCGGGCACCGAGAGCTCGCGCACCTCGACGGCGCCGGCTTCCGAGAGAGCCCCCCGCGCGCCCGCCACCAGGCGCTCCGCGAGCTGCTCGTAGAAGCGGGACACGCACAGCGCGACGCGCGGACCACCGGCGATCTTTGCCGCCGCGGCCGCCGCGGAGACGGGGGACGGCGCCCCGGCGGCCGCCACCGAGACAGGGGACGGCAGCCAGGCGGCCGCCGCGGAGACAGAGGACGGCGCCCCGGCGGCCGCCGCGGAGCCCGGCGACGGCGGCTCAGCGGCCATCCCGGCGCCGGCGGTCGTGCTCGTGCTCGGCCTCGATCATCTCCTCGTCGAGCGGCAGCCCCTGGTGGTGCAGCGTGTGCCCGAGCCGCTCGCGCTTGGCGCGCAGGTAGGCCTCGTTGTGCGGGTTGGGGGCATGCTGGATCGGGATCTGGTCGCTCACGGAGAGCCCGTAGCCGGCCAGCCCCGAGATCTTCTTGGGGTTGTTGGTCAAAATCCGGATGCTGGTGAGCCCCAGGTCGACGAGGATCTGGGCCCCGATGCCGTAGTCGCGCAGGTCGGCCGGCAGCCCAAGGCGCAGGTTGGCGTCGACCGTGTCCAGCCCCTGCTCCTGCAGCCGGTATGCCCTCAGCTTGTTCAGCAGGCCGATCCCGCGGCCCTCCTGGGAGAGGTACAGCAGCACGCCCCTGCCCTCGCGCTCGATCATCGACAGCGCGGACTCGAGCTGCTCGCCGCAGTCGCAGCGCAGCGAGTGGAACACGTCCCCGGTCAGGCACTCGGAGTGCACGCGCACGAGCACGTCGGGGACGCCGTCGACCTCTCCCTTGACGAGCGCGACGTGGTGCTTGTTGTCCACCAGCGAGCGGTAGCCGACCGCGACGAAGTCGCCGAACGCGGTCGGCAGCGACGTCGAGACCACGCGCTCGACCAGCCGCTCGTGGCGCCGCCGGTAGGCGACCAGGTCCGCGACCGTGATCATCCGCAGCCCGTGGCGCGCGCAGAAGCGCTCGAGGTCCGGGACCCGCGCCATCGTGCCGTCGTCGTTCATGATCTCGCAGATCACGCTCGAGGGGTTCAGGCCAGCCAGGCGCGCCAGGTCCACTCCCGCCTCCGTCTGGCCGACGCGCTCGAGCACCCCCCCGGCGCGCGCCTTCAGCGGGAACACGTGGCCGGGCTGCACCAGATCGCGCGGGCTCGAGCGGGGGTCGATCGCGACCTGGATCGTGCGCGCGCGGTCGGCGGCCGAGATCCCCGTGCTCACCCCCGAGCGCGCCTCGATCGAGACCGTGAACGCGGTCTCGAACCGCGACTCGTTCTTGGCCGCCATCAGGTCGAGCCCCAGCTCGTCGCAGCGCTGGGGGGTGAGCGCCAGGCAGATCAGGCCACCGCCCTCCTTGCGCATGAAGTTGATCGCCTCCGGCGTGACGAACTGGGCCGCCATCGTCAGGTCGCCCTCGTTCTCCCGGTTCTCGTCGTCGCACACGACGACCATCCGGCCCTGGCGGATCTCCTCGATCGCCTCCTCGATGGTCGCGAACGTCGCCGAGCGCTCGCCGCCCGCACGGGCGCCGCCAGCCGGTGCGCCGAACGGCTCCGCCGGCGTCACCGGCCCGCCACCCCGTGCCCGGCACCGGGCGCGATCATCCGCTCGACGTATCTGGCAAGCACGTCCACCTCCAGGTTGACAGTCGTCCCGGCCTGCGCCGCGCCGAGGTTGGTCCGCTCCAGGGTCTCCGGGATCAGCGAAACGGTAAACGATGCGTCCGCGAGGGCCGCGACGGTCAGCGAGACGCCGTCGACGGCGATCGACCCGCGCTCCACCACGTAGCGCATGATCTCCTCCGGCGCGCGGATCTCCACGCGCCTGGAGAACCCATCCGCCGCCACCGCGGCGACGGTCCCGGTCCCGTCCACGTGGCCCTGGACGATGTGGCCGCCCAGCCGGTCGGACGGGCGCAGCGCAAGCTCCAGGTTGACGCGCGTCCCCGGGCGCGCGGCCGCCAGCGAGGTCCGCCGCAGCGTCTGGTTCATCACGTCGGCCTCGAACTCGCCGTCGCGGGCCGCAGCGGCCGTCAGGCACACCCCGTTGACGGCGACCGAGTCGCCCGCGGCCAGCTGGCCGGCGAGCGCGGTGGCGACCGTCAGGCGGACCCCCTCCGCGGAGGCCTCAAGCGCCGTCACCCGCCCCAGGTCGGCGATCAGGCCCGTGAACACCGCCCCACCCCCGCCGCGGCCACTCCGAGCAGCCTGGGCCACCTCACCATTCCCGCAGCCTCGCGCGCACGAGCAGGTCCTCTCCGACCCGCTCGCAGGTCAGAGCCCGCGCCCTGACGGCGGAGGCGATCCGCTCGACGCCCTCGCCCTCCAGCGGATCGCGGGCCGCCCGGCCTCCGAGGATCATCGGCGCCAGAAACAGGGCGACCTCGTCGATCTCCCCCGCGTCCAGGAACGCGCCGGCCAGATGCGGGCCCCCCTCCAGCAGCAGCGACGCGACCCCCGCTCCGCCCAGCTGCTGCAGCGCCGAGACCACGCGCGCGGGCTCGTTCTCGCCCGTGGCGACGATCACCTCGGCTCCGTGGGCGGCGAGCGCGCCGGCCGCCGCGCGCGGCGCGGCGCGCGAGACGACGACGATCAGCGGCACCGTGCGCGCGTCGCGCAGCAGGCGCGCCTGCAGCGGCAGCCGCGCGAGCGAGTCGAACACCACCCGCCGCGGCTGGCGCCAGGCCCCGCCCTCGGGCCGAGCGGTCAGCAGCGGGTCGTCGGCGAGGGCGGTGCCGATCCCGATCGCGACCGCGTCGCACTCCGCCCGCCAGCGGTGGGCCATCGCGCGGCTCGGCTCCCCGGAGATCCATCGCGACTCGCCGCTGCGGGTGGCGACCTTGCCGTCGAGCGTCATCGCGGACTTGAACAGCACCCACGGCCTGCCGGTGATCGCGCGCTTGCGAAACGGCTGGTTGAGCAGCCTGGCGAGCGTTGCCAGCTCGCCCTCGACGACCACCACCTCGATCCCCTCGTCGCGCAGGATCCCCAGCCCCCGTCCGCTCGCGTGCTCGGAGGGATCGTCGGATGCGACGACCACGCGGGGGATGCCCGCGGCGCGGATCGCATCGGTGCACGGCGGTGTGCGCCCGTGGTGGCAGCAGGGCTCGAGCGACACGTACAGCGTGGCGCGCGTCAGGTCGCGGTCGCCGGCGGCGCGAAGCGCCTGGACCTCGGCGTGCGGCCCTCCGAGCTCGCCGTGATAGCCCTCGCCGAGCGGCTCTTCGCCCTCGGCGATCACCGCCCCCACGAGCGGGTTGGGGCTCACGCGGCCACGGCCCAGCTCGGCGAGCTCGATCGCGCGGGCGAGGTGGCGCCGGTCGGACTCGGCGATCGCGTTCATCGGCCCCTCGGAGCATAGGACGGGGCACAGCGCCCGATCCGCAGCCGGTAGACGCTGACCTCCGGGCCCGGGCGCACGTACTGCGCCGGGTAGTAGTCGATCGACCAGTCGAAGCTGAACGGGACCGCGCGATCGCCGCGACCGAACGGGCTGATGTGGTACGCCAGGCGCGCGTCGTCGGCCAGCTGGGCGTAGTAGGCGACCGCCGCGGGGGCGATCCGCGGCTGCGCGAACGCGCGCCCGGCCTGCAGGGAGCCGATCACCACCCAGCACCAGCGGCCGGCGGCGTAGCGCTCAAGCAGCGCCGGGCGCAGCGTGCGCTCGTACTGGTCGACGGGCACGTAGCGGTGCTCGCCGGGCGGCAGCGGCCGCCCGTCCGCGGACACGTCGCTGACCGCGGTGTTCCACAGCTGCCAGCGCGCGCCGGTCGACGTGTAGGGGAGCGAGCGGCCGATGTCCTGGGCCCAGTCGCCTGAGACGATCGGCTCCACCACGACCCTCGCCCCGGCCGGCACGTGGGCGACCATCCAGGCGCGCGTCAGGTTGCGGGTGTCCGCGCGCGAGAGCACGAGGTCGTCGTGCACCGTGGTGGAGATCCCCTGCGACAGCGACACGACCGCGGTCGCGAGCGCCACGGGCAATGCCGGGAGGCGACGGGAGCAAACCAGCCAGCGGGCCGCCGACACGATCCCGTAGGCGCCCAGCAGCGCCACGATCTCGAACACCGGCATCAGCCAGCGGCCGAAGTAGCGCTGCTGGTCGCCCATGAACAGGATGAACGCGATCGGCGCGGGGATCAGGGCCAGCGCCGCCCCCAAGCGCCGGCGCGCGAGCAGGAGCGCCGCGCCGCCCAGCGCCGCCAGCGACGGCACCCACCCAAGGCCCCAGGTGAACGTCCAGACGTAGAACGCGGTGCCGCTTGAGGAGGTGGTGCCGAGCTTCTCCGGGTTCGAGCCGCCGGCGAGCGCCTGCTGGGTGACGATCCCGGCGTGGAAGGCGGGGAAGTCCAACAGCGCGTAGGGGTTTGCGACGATGAACGCCCCCAGCGCGACCGCGCCGGCGAGCGCCAGGCGCCGCAGCGCCCGCCATGGGGCGCCGCGCCCCGCGGGCCACGACGCGCCACCGGCGCCGCGCCCCGCCGGCCACGACGCGCCACCACGCCACGCCGCGGCGCCCACGACGCAGACTGCGACGATCCCGCCGGTGTACTTGGTGGCCGCCGCCAGGCCCACCCCCAGGCCCGCCAGCACCCAGTCGCGCCGGCGCTCGGCCGTCAGGATCCCGCTCACGCCGTAGAGCGCGAGCGCGACCGGCGCGAGCGTCGGGACGTCGTTGAGCGCCAGGTGGCTGTAGAAGACCGGAAGGAACGCGCACCCGCTGATCGCCGCGGCCAGAAGCGCGGTCGTGCGATCGAACAGACGCGCGCCGGCGAGGTAGGTGAGCCACACCGCCACGGTGCCCAGGGCGGCGGCCACCACCCGCGCGACCATGAACACGGCGGTCGGGTCGGTCGCGTAGATGCGCCGCACCACGTCCCCGGAGCCGAACCACAGCTCGAAGACGATCTCCAGCAGGTAGGAGTACGCCGGGGGGTTGAGGAAGTAGTGCGGGTTGGGCCCGTGGGAGAGGAACGCGATCGCCCGCGGCACGAAGTGCGACGCCTCGTCGGAGTTGTAGCTGTAGGGCAGCCCCTGGCGCACGCCCCAGAGCCGCAGCGCGAGCGTGCCGGCGAGAACCAGCGCCAGGGCGACGCGGTGCGCCCGTCCGCTGCGGCGCGTGGCGCCCACGCGCCGCGCCCGCGCCACGCGCCGCGCCCGCGTCACGCCGTGCGGCCGCCTAGATGCGACTGGCGCGTCCATGTCGAGCGGGCAGTATCCCGCTACCGTGTGGCCCAGAGCGCGCCCGGCACCGGCCCAGGTCGCCGGGTCGCGGGGCGCGCGTGAGGACCGGCGGGCCACGCAACGCGATGAAGCTGATCATCCAGATCCCCTGTTTCAACGAGCGCGACCAGCTTCCCGAGACCCTCAGGCACCTGCCGCGCCAAGTCGAGGGCTTCGACACGGTCGAGTGGCTGGTGATCGACGACGGCTCCACCGACGGGACGATCGAGGTGGCGCGCGCCTGCGGCGTGGACCACCTGGTGCGCCTGACCAACAACAAGGGGCTGGCGGCCGCGTTCCAGGCCGGGCTGGACACGGCGCTCAAGCTCGGCGCCGACGTGATCGTCAACACCGACGCCGACAACCAGTACGAGGGCGCCGATATTCCCAAGCTCGTCGCGCCGATCCTGGCCGGCGAGGCCGACATGGTGATCGGCGACCGCCAGGTGGGCACGATCCCGCACTTCAGCGCGGCCAAGCGGCGCCTGCAGCGCCTCGGCTCCTGGGTCGTCCGCCAGGCCTCCTCGACCGAGATCCCGGACACGACCTCGGGGTTTCGCGCCTACAACCGCGAGGCGGCGCTGCAGGTCCAGGCGGTGTCGAAGTTCACCTACACGCTGGAGACGATCATCCAGGCCGGGAAGCTGCTGGTGGCCGTCAGCCACGTGCCGGTGCGCACCAACCCCAAGACGCGCGAGTCGCGGCTGTTCCCGTCCACGTCGGCCTACGTGCGCCGCAACGCGCTGTCGATCTTCAGGATCTACTCGCAGTATGAGCCGCTGAAGGTCTTCTGGAGCGCGGCGCTGGTGACCGGCGTGGCCGCGCTGGGCTTCTTCGTGCGCTTCCTGGTGCCGTTCATCGAGAACGGCGGCCGCGCGGGGCACATCCAGTCGCTGATCGCCGGCGCGGTCCTGTTCAACGCCGCGATGCTGCTGGCCGCCCTTGGCGTGATCGGCGATCTGCTGGCGGCTCAGCGCACGCTCTCGCAGCGGACGTTCGAGCGCGTGCGACGGATCGAGCTGGCGCTCGGGATCGAGCCCTCGCACTACGAGCGGGGCGGCGGGCGGCCCGCGGGACAGCCCGCCGGTGACACCGCGGCGCCGGCGGGACAGCCCGCCGGTGACACCGCGGCGCGGGCGGCAGAGCCCGCCGGTGACACCGCGGCGCCGGCGGGACAGCCCGCGGGCGACACCGCACAGCCCGCGGGCGGCACGGGCGACGCCCGCGGGCCGCAGCGCGGCCGCCCCGGCGAGCGCGAGGCGATCAAGGCATGAGCGCCGCGGCGGTCCCAACCGGCAACACCTACGACAAGTACGGCTCGCGCAACCCGGTCGTCAGGCGGCTGATGGGCGCCTTCGAGCGCGACCTCGACGCGCTGCTGGAGCGCGCTGCGCCGTCGTCGGTGCTGGACGTCGGCTGCGGGGAGGGCGTGCTCACCGAGCGATGGGCGCTGAGGCTGCGCGCGAGCACGCCCGCGGGGCGCGTGGTCGGCGTCGACCTCGACGATCCCAAGCTCGCGGCCCACTGGGGGCGGCGGCGGGCCGAGAACCTCGCCTTCATGGCGATGGACGTCGAGCGGCTGCGCTTCGCCGACTCGGAGTTTGACCTGGTCGCCGCCACAGAGGTCCTGGAGCACGTCGCCGATCCGCAGCGCGCGCTCTCTGAGATGGCGCGCGTCGCGCGGCGCTTCCTGCTCGTGTCGGTGCCGCGCGAGCCGCTGTGGAGGGCGCTGAACGTCGCCCGCGGAGCGTACGTGCGCCAGCTGGGCAACACGCCAGGGCACCTCAACCACTGGACGCGGCGCTCCTTCATTCGCCTGCTCGCCCGCCACGGGGAGGTGGTGGAGGCGCGCTCACCGCTGCCGTGGACGATGCTGCTGGTGTCGGTCGGCCGGTGAGCGCGCCGGCGGCCGTGCCGGCGCGCGGCGATCCGAGGGCCGGCGAGCCGTCGGTCGAGTCGTTCGGCTCCGGCGCGCGGATCCTGTCGATCGGGATCGCCTCCACCGGCCTGTTCACCTTCGCCTACCTGGCGACCGCCAGCCACGTGCTCGGCGGCGCGGCCTACAGCCGCATCTCGCTGTGCTGGGCGATCATGTTCGTGATCCTCTCGGTCATCTACCGGCCGATCGAGCAGCTGCTGTCGCGCACGATCGCCGGCCGGCGCGCGCTTGGCCTTCGCTCGCACCCGCTGCGGGTGCCCGCCACCATCCAGCTCGCCTTCGCGGCGCTGTTTTTGGCGGTGGCGCTTGCCGCCCGGGGATCGATCCAGCGGGGCATGTTCGGCGGCTCGGCGACCCTGTACTGGATCCTCGTCGTCGGCGTGCTGGCCTACGCGGGCAGCTACTTCGCGCGCGGGTGGCTGGCGGGCCACAAGCGCTTCGAGCTCTACGGCGCGCTCGTGTTCCTGGAGGCGACGTCGCGGTTTGTGCCGGCGCTGGTGGTCGCGGTCGGGGTGGCCTCCGGCCAGGGGGCGGTCGGGCTGGGGATGGCGATCGCCCCGTTCGTGTCGCTGTCGGTGATCCCGTTCGCGTTCTCGCGGCTGCGCGCGCGGGGCGCGCGGCCGCGATCGCCCGCCGTCCAGCCGGAGCGGCTGGACGGCCCCGGCCGGCGGCCTGCGGGCGTGCGCGCGCGGCTCGGCGGCGCACCCCGGGGGCCCGCGGGCGTGCGCGCGCGGCTCGCCGGCTCGCCGCGGCGGCCCGCCCGCCCGTCCGGCGTCGCGGTCGCCGGCGCAGCGGGGATCCCGGTGGCCGACGCCGCCGGCGAGGGGCCCGCGCACGCCGCGCTTGAGGAGGCCTCCGCGGACCTTTCGCTGGCGCACGGGGCGGACTTCGCCCTGTCGGTCGTGGGCGTGATGCTGTCCGAGCAGACGCTGATGAACGCCGGCGTGCTGATCGTGGCCGCCAGGACCGGCGGGGTGAACCTGACGACCGGGCTGGTCGGCTTCGTGTTCAACGTGATGCTGATCGTGCGGGCGCCGCTGCAGCTCTTCCAGGCGATCCAGACCTCGATCCTGCCTCACCTGACGGGGCTTGACGCGCGCGCCAACGCAGGCGAGTTCTCCCGCGCCGTGCGCGTCACGGTGCTGGCGATCGCCGCCTTCGGGGCCGCTGTCGCCGTGGGCCTCCTGGCGATCGGGCCCCCCGTGATGCGGATAGTGCTGGGCGACAAGGACCCGGCGCTCAGCTACGGCCGCCTGGGGCTGGCGATCGTGGGGGTCGGCATGGGGCTTCACCTGGTCTCCGGAACGCTCAACCAGGCGGCGCTGGCACGCGGCCAGGCGCGCTGGGCGGCCCTGGCGTGGCTGTGCGCGGCGGCGCTGTTCGTCGCGTTCGTGGCCGGCGGCCCGGCCGGCGGCGAGGCGGCGGTCACGCGCGTGGAGCTCGGCTACTTCGGCGCCACGGCCGTGCTGTGCGCGCTGCTGTGGCTCGTCTACCGCCGCGGGGGCGCTCAGGCGACGCCGGCCGCGGCCGCGAGCCTGCGGTAGGCCGCGGCCGGGTCCCCGGAGCCGAACACCGCCGATCCGCAGACCAGCAGGTTGGCGCCGGCGGCCGCCGCGGGAGCCGCGGTCTGCTCGTGGATGCCGCCGTCGACCTCGAGCGCGACCTGCTCCGGCAGCTGGGCGCGCATCCTTCGCAGCTTGTCAAGCGACGCCGGGATGAACGGCTGCGCGGCCCAACCGGGGTCGACGCTCATGCACAGCGCCAGGTCGAGCCCCTGGGCGGCGGCCTCCGAGAGTGCCTGGACCGGCGTGGCGGGACACAGCGCCGCGCCCGCGGCCGCGCCCGCCTCGCGGATCACGTCAAGCGCGTGGTGCAGGTGCGGCGTGGCCTCGACATGGACGGTGATCGAGTCCGCGCCGGCGCGCGCCATGTCGGCGACGTGGCGCTCGGGCCGCGCCACCATCAGGTGCACGTCAAGCACCGCGCCGGCGTCGTGAACCTGGTCGGCGAGCGCGGCGACGACGATCGCCCCGAACGTGATCGGCTCCACGAAGCGGCCGTCCATCACGTCGACGTGGATCACGCGCGCGCCGGCCGCGAGCACCTCCGCCACCTGGGCGCCCAGCCGGGCGAAGTCCGCCGACAGGATCGATGGCGCCAGCCGTCGCTGCACCATGAGCTCCCGGGCGCGGGCGCCAGCCTCGCCGACGCGATCCGCGCCCGGACCTCCCGGGGAGCCCATGCTCAGCTCCCGCTCCGCACCGAGCTCGGCCCTCGGGCGCCACCGCGCTTCGCTCTTCGGCAGCATCCAGCCAAGACCGCCCGCAGCATCGATCTCAGACCTCCCGCAGCATCGAGCCGCCGCAGTGGTTGCAGCGCACGATCGCTGTGCTCGACATCCTCACGATCGTCGAGTGCTCGCCGCAGTCCGGGCACACCGATACCAGCTCCCAGCGCCGCAGGCAGTGGACGCACCGGTAGCGCCCGGGCATCGCCGCCGCGCGCAGCTGCGCCTGGCCGCAGCCCGGGCAGGCCGGCCCGGGCGTGATCGGCGAGTCGCTCATTAGCGCCAGATTAACGGCCGTCGCGGCGCAGCAGCGCGACGTAGAAGCCGTCCGTGCCGTCGGTGTCCGGCGCGGTCCGAAGCCGCGCGCGGCAGGACCACCCCCCGTGGCGCTCAAGGAACGCGTCGATCACCGCGTCGGTCTCCCGCGCGGAGATCGTGCAGACCGAGTAGGCGAGCGTCCCGCCCGGCCGGGTCGCGGCGGCGCCGGCGCGCAGGATCGCCGCCTGCAAGGACGCCAGCGCGCGGATCCGCTCCTCGCTGGCGCGCCAGCGCAGGTCCGGCCGGGACTGCAGCGTTCCAAGGCCGCTGCAGGGAGGGTCGACCAGCACCCGGTCATACGGCCCTTCGGGAGCCGGCTCGGTGGCGTCGGCGACCAGCACGCGCACGCCCGGCACGCGCATCCGCTCGAGCGTGGCCTCGAGCGCCCGCGCGCGGCCCGGATGGCGCTCAATCGACACCAGGGCGGCCGGCGAGCCGGCGAGCGCCGCCAGATGAGTGGTCTTGGCTCCCGGCGCCGCGCACAGGTCGAGGATGCGCTCGCCCGCCCGGGGCGCCAGCGCGCGCGCGACCGCCATCGAGCCGCGCGACTGGGGCATCAGCTCCCCGCGCCTAAAGGCCGCCGAGCCGTGCACGTCGAACGGCTCGCAGAACACGAGCCCCTCCGGGATCCCCTCGGCCGGGCGCGTGCGCACCCCCAGCGCCGCCGCGACCGCGCCTGGCTCGGCGAGCAGCGTGTTGACGCGCGCCGCCGACTCGGGCGGGCGGTTGACGGCCGCAAGCAGCGAGCGAGCGCGGTTTGCGCCCAGCTCGCGCCACCACATCGACGCCAGCCACTCGGGCACCGAGTGCGCGATCGCCGCACGCTGCGGCGTCGAATCGTCGAGCTCTGCGAGGATCGCCTCGCCCTCCCGCGCGGCGCGCCTCAGGACCGCGTTGACCAGCGGCGCGCCGCCGCGCGAGTGGCGCCGGGCGAGCGCCACCGACTCGTGCACGACCGCGTGCGCTGGGAAGGAGTCCAGCAGCAGAAGCTGCGCCAGCCCGGTGCGCAGCGCCGCCAGCACCGGGGGCTCGAGCCTGTGCAGCGGCCGCTCGCACAGCAGGCCGGCGACGTGGTCCAGCGTGGCGGCGCGCTGAACGGTGGTGTAGGCGATCGCGGTCGCCTGAGATCGCTCGCGGCCCCGCAGCGCGGCTGCCTCGGCGTGCAGCGCGCGGTCGGCGTATGCGCCGCGCTCGAACACGCGGCGCACGACCGCGTACGCGCACGCGCGCGCAGGCGCCACCTCGACGGCGCCGCGGCGGCTGCTCGCGCCGCGCATCTCAGGTCCCGCGCGCGCCGGCCGAGCCGCGCAGGCCGCGCAGGTAGGCGTCGCCGGGCATCGCGCGCCGCCCCTCCGGCTGGACGACCAGCAGCTCGAGCGCGCCCGGCGCGCATCCCAGCAGCGGCAGGTGCCCGTCCGTGGCGATCTCGCCCGGCGGCGGGTCGGCGGCTGTCGCGCCGCGCGCCCGCGCTTCCCAGACGATCAGCCTGCGCCCGCCCGGCGCGATCGCAAAAGCGCCGATGTGCGGGGCGAGCGCGCGCACCAGGCGCTCGGAGCCGACGGCGTCAAGCTCGCCGGTCAGACGGCGGTCGGCGGGCTGGATCCCGGGCGCGTGGGTCGCGAGGCGCTCATCCTGGGGCTCGCATCGCAGCGCGCCGGCGCCCTGGAGGTCGAGCGCGCGCACCAGCAGCCGGCCGCCGAGCGCCGCCAGCCGCTCGGCCAGCGTGCCGTAGGTGTCGCGCTCGCCGATCGGCTCGGTGGCGGCCAGGCACACCGGCCCGCTGTCAAGCCGGGCGTCCAGGCGCATGATCGAGACGCCGGTGAGCCGGTCCCCGGCCATGATCGCGCGCTCGATCGGCGCCGCGCCCCGCCAGCGCGGCAGAAGCGACGGATGCACGTTGAGGAAGCTGTGGCTGGACAGCAGCGGCTCGGCGATCAGTCCCCCGAACGCGCAGACGCACACGGCCTGGGGACGCGCCGCGCCGATCAGCTCCCGGGCCGCCGGTTCGTTGACCGACTCGGGCTGGACGAGCGTGAGCCCCAGCTCGCGCGCCGCCTGGGCGATCGGTGGAGGCGCGCTGCGACGGCCGCGGCCGGCCGGGCGGTCCGGACGGGTGACCACCAGCTGCGGGCGGTGCGCCGAGGCGGCGAGCTCGCGCAGCACCGCGACCGAGAACGCCGATGTGCCGATGTAGACGGTCCGCAACGCAGGCCGGGCCAGACCGGGCGAGGCGCGCTCAGCCGCCGAGCGCCTCGCGCAGCGCGCGCATCGCCTCGCGGCGCTGGGCGCGGCCGATGCGATCGAGCACCAGCACGCCGTCGAGGTGGTCGATCTCGTGCTGGATCACCCTCGCCTCCAGGCCGGCCGCCTCGACGCGCAGCGGCCGTCCGCGCTCGTCACGGGCGCTGACGATCACGCTCACGGGCCGCTCGACGTCCACATGCACGCCCGGGAGGCTCAGGCACCCCTCCTCGAGCGTCTCGAGCTCCTCGCCGGCCCACTCGATCTCCGGGTTGACCAGCGCCGCGACCGGGGACTGCTGCTGGACGCGGTAGACCAGCACGCGGTGAAGGATCCCGATCTGGGTGGCGGCAAGGCCAACTCCCACCGCATCCACCATCAGCTCCCCCATCCTGCGGATCTCGTCGCGCAGCGCGCCGTCGAAGCGCTCGACGGGCCGCGCGCGTGCGCGCAGGACGGGATCGCCGAACTTGCGCACCTGGGCGAGCGCCGCCGCGCGCCGCGCCTGGGCCTGCGGATCCAGCTCATCGGGGCCGCCCTCGACGGCCTGCTGGCCGTCCCCGGCCACCTGAGCGCCGCCCGCGGCATCCGCCGCACCGGCTCCGGCGGGCTCCGGGCCGCGCCCGTCGGACCGTGGCCTGCGCTCCAGGAGCGCGACCTCGGCCTCCCCCTCTCGCTCTGTGCGCGTGTCGGACGCCATCGGCTGCCAGTCTAATGGGAGGCCGGGTCGTGCTCGGACGCTGAATGGGGCAGCCCAGACGGCGCACACCACCTCGATCAGGCTGATGCTTGCGCGGATCTGGGAGCTGCGACAGAGCCTGAGCGCATACGAACCGCGACCGCGAGGGCCGCGACCCCTCGCGCCGGGCTGTCGGTAGGTGGCGCTCGCCGGTCAGCCGACGCAGCGCGTCCCACACATGGGTCGAAGCAGAGACTTCGCTGCGGGTCGGCGTCGGCGCTGGCCGCGGGTCGGCGTCGGCGCCCGCTGCGGGTCGACGTCGGCGCTGGCCGCGGGTCGGCGTCGGCGGCGCTCCACTGGCGGGTCGACGCTCACTGCGGGTCGACGTCGACGCTCACCGCCCCTCCGGCTCGGGCCGCCGCCGGCGCGACGAGCCCCACCGCGCGGGCGACCGCCGCGATCGCCGGGCGGCGCGTGCGCGCCTTGAGCACCAGCTGCCAGCGGGCCCTGCCGCGCAGGCGAAACAGCGGCGCCGGGCCGAGCACCGCGGCGTCCAGCGGCCCGAGCAGCGCGCGGATCTCTGCGGCCGCCGCGCGCGCGGCCTCCTCGTCGGCCGCCGCGCACACGACCCGGATCAGGGAGGTGTACGGCGGATAGCCAAGCTCGCGACGGCGAAGTAGCTCCTCGGCGATGAACCCGTCGGCGTCGTGACGGGCGGCGTGCACGATCGACCGCGCCTCCGGCGCGAGCGTCTGCACCAGCACCTGTCCCCCATCGGAGCCCCGGCCGGTGCGACCCGCGAGCTGGCAGATGAGCGCGAACGTCCGCTCCTCGGCGCGGAAGTCCGGGAAGCGAAGCGTCTGATCGGCGTCCAGCACCACGCCGAGCGAGACGCCGGGAAAGTCGTGGCCCTTGGCGACCATCTGCGTGCCGACGAGCACGCCGCGCGGCGCCGCCGCAAACCGGGCGAGCACCGCGGCGCGGGCCGACAGCGTCGTCGCGTCCGCGTCCAGGCGCAACACGGGGAACCCGTCGCCCCCGAGCACGGCGCGCAGCTCATGCTCGATGCGCTCGGTCCCCGCGCCGTGCCGCGCGACCGTGACAGACGAGCAGCGTTCGCAGCGCGCCGGGACATCCTGCGCGTGGCCACAGTGATGACAGGCGATCGCCGCGCCCTGGCGGTGCAGCACCAGCGCCACGTCGCAGTTGGGGCACAGCCAGACGTGCCCGCAGGAGCGGCAGGACAGGAAGTTCGACCAGCCGCGGCGGTTGACCAGGACGATCGCCTTGCCCCCCCGGCGGCGCAGGTCCGCCAGCGCCTGGGCGGTCTCGGGGTGAAGCGGCGACGGCCGCTCGCGCATGTCCAGCAGGCGCACGGCGGGCAGCGGCCGCCCGTCCACGCGGTGGCGCAGGCGCAGGCGCCGCGCGCCGAGCGCGCTCTCCGGGCGCGGGGTGGCGCTGCCCAGCAAAAGCAGCGCCCCATGGGCGCGGGCGCGCTCGCGTGCGACCGTGCGCGCGTCGTAGCGCGGGTCGCCCTCGTGCTTGTAGGAGCTCTCGTGCTCCTCGTCGATGACGATCAGCCCGATGCGCTCGAGCGGCGCGAGCACCGCCGAGCGCGGGCCGATGCACACGCGCGCCTCGCCGCGGCGCAGGCGCATCCATTCGTCGTGGCGCTCGCCGGCCGACAGCCCCGAGTGCAGGACCGCCACCACGTCGCCGAAGCGAGCCCGGAAGCGGCCGAGCGTCTGGGGGGTGAGCGCGATCTCGGGCACGAGCACGATCGCCGTGCGCCCGGCGGCCAGCGTCGCCCCCACCGCGCCCAGGTAGACCTCGGTCTTGCCAGAGCCGGTGACCCCGTGCAGCAGGTGCACGGCGCGGTCGCCGTCCGCCAGGGCCCGCTCGATTCGCTCGAGCGCCGCCGCCTGCTCGGCGGTCAGCCGCGGCGGCGGCCCGAGGGCCGAGCCGACCGCGTGCACGGCGGGCCTGCGCGGTACGGGGCCGCGTTCGAGTGCCACCAGGCCCCGCCGGGCGAGGCGACGCAGCGAGTCGCCGCGCAGCGAGGCGGCGGCGAGCGGCCCCCGCCGCGCGAGCTGCGCCAGCAGCTCGCGCTGGCCGGCGCTCAGCGGCCGGCGACCGGGCGCGGACGGGACGCCTCCGGCGAGCTCGAGCTCGCCGGCCGGCGTCAGCCGCGCAAACACGGCGGTCCGCTCGCCGCGGCCGGAGACGGCGCCGGGCGCCACCATCAGCGCCAGCGCGCGCGCAGGGGTGGAGCAGTACTCGTCGGCCATCCACTCGGCGAGGGCCACCAGGTCGGCGCCGATCCCGGGCTCGACGACCGCCTCAAGCTCCGCCAGCCGCTCGGGCGCAAGCTCCGAGCGCTGGGACAGGGCGACCACCACCCCGCTCAGCCGGCGCGAGGAGAACTTGACGCGCACGAGCGAGCCGACCCGCACCTTCTGCCCGGGCGCCACGCGGTAGTCGAACGGCCCGCGCAGCGCCCGCGTGGCGATCAGCGGCTGCACGCGTGCGATCATCGGCCGGGGCGACGCGTCATCGGCAGGCGAATGTAATGCGCGCGGCGGGGGTAACCTCGCGCCATGGACCGCCGCGACGACGAGCGGGTGTTCTTCCGCGGCCACGCCAGCTGGCGCGCGATGCTCGGGATGGCGGCCCGCGGCGCGCTACTGGCCCTGCTTGCCGCCGTGGCGGCCGGCCTGGCGTCCGAGATCGCCGACGGCCGCGTGCAGGTGCTCTGGGTGGTCGCCGCGGCCGCGGCGGTCCTCGCCGTCTCGCTGTGCGCGGTGGCGCTGGCGCGGGTGCGCACCACCTACTCGATCACCGACCGCCGCCTGACGATCGAGCGCGGCCTGCTGGGCAGGGAGCTTCACCAGACGCGCCTTGAGCGCATCCAGAACGTCACCGCTCGCCAGTCCCTGCTCGAGCGCCTGCTGGGCGTCGGGACGGTCGACTTCGACACGGCCGGCGAGGCCCAGTTCGGCTTCTCCTTCCGAGGGGTCGCCGACCCCCGGGGGATCGTGCGCACCGTCGACGACGCGCTGCACGAGCTTCGTGCGGGCGGGGCGGCTCTGGCGGACCCCGGCGCGGGCGCGGGGGCCGAGGTCCCTCTCCCCGACACGCCCGGTTCCCCGCTCAACGGCTGAGGCTTCCACAGGCGCCGGCCGGCGCCAGCTCGCGTGGAAGGACCCGAATGGACTCATCCCAGGCTCCTGGGCCGCAGGCGTCAGCCGGCCGCGCCCCAGCTGCTCCGACAACGCTGCCACGCGCAGCGCCACCTCGTCGATCAGTTCAAGCACGGTCAGATCAGCTAGCCGGTAGACGAATCTGCCTCGAAGGGACCGGCGCTCCAGCAGCCCGAAGACATACAGCGTCTGGAGGTGCCTCGACACGCGGTGTTCGGGGAAGTCGAGCCGCCGGGACAACTCGCCGACGGTCCACTCCCCATCGGCAAGCAATAACAGCATGCGGAGACGCGTCTGCTGTCCGATCGCGCGGAGGTAGCTGCTCACCGCACGCGCGGCCGCATCCGCGCCGATCGCCGAGCCGCGGGCCGAATCGGGGTGCGCGACCGTCAACGGTCCCGCGGCAAGACGGCGCTCCAGCGCTCCTCAATTCGACCGACGCGCCAGATCGCAAGCGCCGCCACCCAGGTCAGGACAAACAGACCCACAATCACGAATCCCAGCTCGTCCATGTGGATCTTCTCAAACCATCCCCAGAACGATCCCGAGAGACCCACCCGCGAGGCCAGCAAGCCGCCGAGCTCGACCGTGCCGATTAGCACCGCGACCGCCACCGACACGCAGGTCACGGTCAGGTTGTAATACACCTTGCGCGCGGGTCGCGCCACGGCCCAGCCGTACACGAGACCCATGAGGCAGCCGTCCAGGGTGTCCATCAGTGACATGCCGGCCGCGAACAGCAGTGGCAGACACAGCACCGCATACCACGGCAGGCCCGCTCCGGCCGCGCTGCTGGCGAGCACGAGTAGCGCGATCTCGCTCGCCGTATCGAATCCTAGCCCGAACAGGACGCCGATCGGGTACATCTGCAATGGCCTCCGGACGATCCTCATCGCGGGCCCGATCAACCGGCAGATGAGACCGCGCTTGGCGAGGAGCATGTCGAGCTCGTCCTCGTCGCAGCGCGCTGCTCGCATCCGACGGACAGTGGTGGCAATCCCCAGAAGGATCGTCACATTCATTGCCGCGATCACGTACAGGAATCCGCCCGAGACCAGCGTCCCCACCCAGGTGGCCGCCTCGTGCAGTCCGGAGCCCCCGTAACCCGGTCCCGCGACAGCGCGCACCCCGACTGCCAACAGGACCGCAGCCGCAAACACCACGGTCGAGTGCCCGAGTGAGAACCAGAACCCGACACTGATCGGGCGCTGGCCATCCACCATCAACTTCCGCGTCGTGTTGTCGATCGCCGCGATGTGGTCCGCGTCGAACGCATGCCGCACCCCGAGTGCATACGCCGTGATCCCGATGCCCACGCTCAGCGCGCCGCCAGCGCGCGCCTGGTCTGCCATCGGCATTACGCCTAGCAACGTCAAGACTCCCGCAAGGTGAAGGACTCCAACCGCCCCCATCATGAGAACTACCGTTCGCCGCTGCTGGCGCGTGGACGCCCGCCCCGGCCTGCGGGCTCCTCGCCCTCGACCGCATCGCATCCCGACGCCCTCAGGTCAGCTGGCCGCCGCCGGCGCCTGGCCTCGCTCCCCGGCCTTCTTGCGCGATCCCAGGTGTCCCGCCTCGACCATCGTTCCCAGCACGTCCATGATCGCACGGCACCCGAGCTGCGCGGTCATATCCGAGACGTCATAGGGGGGCGCGATCTCGACAACCTCCATCCCGCAGATGCCCTCCCGCGCAATCATCCGCAGCGCCCGAAGCGCCTCCCGCGGAAGCAGTCCTCCAGGCTCCGGGGACCCCGTGCCCGGCACGAACCCCGCATCGATCGAGTCGATGTCGAACGACAGGAATACCGCCGCGGCATCCTTCCACGCGCACTCGAGTGCGATCTCCACAGCCCTGTCGATCCCGAGTTCCTCCACGTCCGAGATCGTGATGACCGTCGTATCGCGCTCGCGGGCCACCTTCATCCCAGGCCGCGAGCCGTACCAGCCTCCGATCCCCATCTGAACCAGGTTTGACGGCGGGGCATTCGGGATGTTGGTCGCATGAAACCACGGAGTCGTGTGCATGCGCTCGTCCATGTCTCGCTCTTGTATGTCGATGTGACGGTCCAGATGGATGATGCCCACCTTCCCGTCGATCTGGGGCGCGATCGCTCGGACATCGGGATATCCGATCGAGTGATCTCCGCCGATCACGACCGGGAAGACGCCCTGGCTGTGGATGAAGGACACAGCCCGATCGATCTGGTCGAACGACTTCTCGAGGTTCGCCGGGATCACGAACACGTCCCCGGCGTCGCACATGTTCAGCTCCTCCGCCAGATCTACGCCCATGTCGGCGTTGTACGAGTCATACAGGGCCGAGATTCGGCGCACAGCCTGTGGTCCGAACCGGCAACCGGGCCGATAGGTTGTGCCCATGTCGAACGGGGCGCCAAGGATGGCGACTTCGTATCTCCCCACCTCGCGAATGTTCTCGCAGTACGGTGCCTTGCGGAAGGTATTGATGCCCGCGAAAGCCGGCTGCTGCCCTCTGGCAAAGGTCGATATCGTCCTGTCCTGTACCGACGGTGCCGCCTCGAGCCCCAGGTCGATGCCGCGCTCGGCCTCTTCCCGCTGCTTGCGGTCCGTGATGTCCTTCAACCGCCTCTGCACGCGCATCCCCCGCAGATCCTCGCGTCGCCATCCTCCAGCCTGCGTCTTATGCCCATGATCGTGGAATAGCCCCATGAATCCCTTGCTCCTTGTCTCGTTCGTGTCCGCCTAACGACCCGCGCCGGCGTCAGGCAACCTGTACCCCCGCAAGGGGCTCCGGCGAGGCCGCGCCACCACCGCCATCGGCGCTGTCACCCAGCTCAAGGAGCGCGGTGTCGATGTCTCCTGCGCGGCTGGCGAAAAGCGCCCTCAGAAGCCACAGCTCGGCCGCTCCCAGTAGCAACAGCGCGATCACGATGATCGGCGCGTAGATCGTCGGCACGCTGATCGGGAAGAACGTGGCCCACATACCCGCGAGAATGGTGATCACCGAGATGCCAGGGAGCACGTAAAATGCCGCCACGCGTCTGATCTGATGCTTGATGCCCTCGCCGATCAGCGCGGCGTCCCCCACCAGATGCCCTACGAACTCAGCCATCGTCGTGACGACCAAAAGCAGGGACATCCCGGCCAGCAGCCCCTGCCACACGCCGAAGATCAGCGCGAGGGCAAATGCCGCGACCCCGGTCACTAGGATTGCGATCACCGGCGTCCTGCTCACGCCGACCAGCGTCGACAGGCGCCGCGGAAGCAGACCGGCATGGCCGAACGCGTGCAGGAGCCGACTGACGATGATCGTTGACGCCACGCCCTCTCCGATCGCGCTGTTGATTGTGAAGAGAGCGACCACGAACTCCGGCCATTTGCCCATGTAGCGCCCGACCAGAACCAGACCGGGGACGTTCGTCGTCGAGAAGCCCGCCATTCTGCTGGGTCCCCAGCCGACCGTGGACGCGTAGCTCACCACGAGAAAGATGAACACGACCAACCCGGTCGCCCACAGGAGCGCTCGGCGGATCGTGTCAAACGGCATGTGCGCCTCTTCGCCCAGGTAGGCCGTCGCCGTCGACCCAGACATGCCGAACGCAGCCACCAGGAAGCCGATTGCGATCCCCTTTGTGGACGGGATCAGCGAGCCCGTGTACACCGCACCCGTGTTCGCGCCACCGCTTTTGACGATGATCACGATCGACGTCACCAGCAGGATGACGAGCTCGAGCCCAACCGTCACGATCCCGTAGGTCAGCGACGGTTTCAACCCGTAGATGACGAGCGCGAGGATCGGCGCAAGCGCCGCAAGCGCCAGCGGGATCCACGTCCAGGTCGGCAGCGCGACGCCGAACACACCAAACGTCACCTGAAGCAGCGGCCCGCCGATGAACGCCGCGATCGCCGCCAGAAAGAAGGTGTAATAGAGCACGTACGACAGCCCGGCCACATAGCCCCACGTCGAGCCCAGACCGCGTGTCGAGTAGTAGGCGACGCCGCCCGCGCTTGCATACCGTTTGGCGAACTGAAACGGCGTGTTGATCCAGAACCACACGACGAACATGCCGATCAGGTACGCAAGCGGCGTTGCCCCGCCGGCATAGAGCGCGACCGTCGGAATGATCAAAAGCGACGACGCGAGGGGCCCGTTCGAGAGCAGGCCCTGCGCCGTGATGCGATAGAAGCCTGCCGTGTTGCGCCGCAGCCCGGTGCGACCGTGGCGTTCCTCCATCTGCGATGCCCCGGTCATCGCATCGACCCTTCCCACAGTGCCACGCACGGTTCGCGCGCTGGCCGCATGCCGGACGCGCCCTGGTCCGAGCGGACGTTCGCTCGCATTGTGATCTCTCCTCTACGGTTGTTCGGACAGGCTAACAGGTAGATAACCCATCGCTCCTCCCGCTGTCAAGCGATTTTCCGGCTTTGCTTGCCGCCGTCCAGGAAAGAGCGGGATCATCGCTTCCAAGCTCGAGCCTCCGTCGAGCCGACCTGTTGCCTGCACGGCTCCCGAGTTGTTCTAGGATGCAGACATGGCCGCGCCAACAAAACCCCTGCAGGCAGGCCTTGACGCGAGCCTGCTTGATCGAAACAGCTTCGTGCCGCTGTACTACCAGCTCCAGGAGGTCCTGAAGGAGAGAATCGAGTCAGGACTCTGGCGACCGGGCGATGCGATCCCCTCTGAGCCCGAGCTGGCCTCGGCCCTCGGCGTGAGCAGGGTCGTGGTGCGCCAGGCACTGGCGATCCTGGAGGACGATCGACAGATCGTGCGTCTCAAGGGGAAGGGGACGTTCGTCGCGAGAACCAAGCTCGACGCGCGCGCGGGCGGCTTGTCGCGCCTTTTGGCTACGCCGCGACCATCTGGCGTGTCGATCAAGGTCCTGGATATGCGCACAGCAGACGCCGCGGAGTCGATCCGAGCAAAGCTCGGCTGCTCGGCCGACCAGGCGGTGCTTAGGATGACCACCGTGCTCTCGCTGAAGGCGCTGCCCCTGGCGATCACCTACTCGTTCTTTCGCGAGCGCGACGTCGGGTGGCTCCGCGAGGTGGCGGTCACCGGACGCGACCTGCCCCAGGAGCTGACGCTCCCAGCAGACGCTGTGCAACTGGCTCACTCCGAACTGTCGATCGAGACCAGTCAGTGCGGGCAGTTCGAGGCCGATCGCTTCGGGATCGCACACCGGTCAGCGGTCTTTCTCGTGCTGTGCACCGAGTTCCGGCGCACGCACCACGGCGCGCGGACCGCGCCGTTCGAGGTCGCGCGTGCCGAGTACCGCGGTGACCTGATCAAGTTCGACCTGGAGGTGTCGCCCGACCGGCACAGCATTCAGGCTGTTTGGGACCTGACTGATCGCGGCAACGGCCTGGTGGGCGACGCGCTAGCTGTGACCCATGGGCCGAGTGGCCGACGCGTTCGGCCCAGGCGGTGATCGCCGCGGCGCGCTCTCGGGCCGGCGCTCGTTGCGCGCGACGAAGTCGATGATCGCCGGCACGCCCTGCAGCCGGTAGCGCTCGCGCAGCCGGTTCTCGATGAAGTACGCGTAGTCGCGCGTGACCCGGGCGCGCGAGTTGACCTGGATCGAGAAGCGGGGCGGACGCTCGGCGGTCTGGGTCATGTACAGCAGACGCAACCGGTGGCCGGACCGGCCTCCGCGCCCGCCGGCGCCCACCGGCGGCTGGCGCGCGGCGGTCACCTCCGCCAGAAAGCGGTTGAGCTGCGCGGTCGGGATCCGCGAGCGGCTGCGGTCGGCGAGCGCGATCGCCTCGACCAGCAGCCGCTCCACGCCCCGCCCGGTCACCGCGCTGGCGGTCAAAAGCCGTGGGCGCAGCCGCAGCTTGGCGTGCGCGCGGGCGCGCTCGTGCTCGAGGTCCAGGCCGTGGTCGAGGTCCCACTTGTTGAGCACGAGCGCGGTGGCGCAGCCGCTTCGCATCGCCAGCTCGGCGACGCGAAGATCCTGGGCCGTGACGCCGTCGGCGGCGTCGCAGACCACGAGCGCCACGTCCGCGCGCTCGGCGGCGCGGCGGGAGCGAAGCGCGGCGTAGTACTCCAGGGACTCCCCCACCCGGGCGGCGCGGCGTATCCCGGCGGTGTCGACGAGCACCAGGTCGCGGCCGCCGTAGGACAGCGCCAGGTCGATCGCGTCGCGGGTCGTGCCCGCCTGCGGGGAGACGATCACCCGCTCGGTGCCCGCCAGGCGGTTGAGCAGCGAGGACTTGCCGACGTTGGGGCGCCCGATCAGCGCCAGGCGGATCGGGTCCTGCGCCTCGGGCTCTGTTGCGGCGTCGGCGGCCAGGGCGACGATCCGGTCAAGCAGATCGCCGGTCCCGAGCCCCTGCGCGGCGGAGACGGGGACCGGCTCCCCGAGGCCGAGCGCGTGAAACTCGGCGGCCGCCGGCAGGTCGCCGGCCACGTCGATCTTGTTGGCCGCCACCAGCACCGGCACGGGGGCGCCGCGCAGCAGCCCGGCGAGCTCGGCGTCGCCGGGGCGAAGGCCGGCGCGCGCGTCGACGACCAGGACCGCGACGTCGCACTCCGAGAGCGCGGCGCGCGCCTGCTCTCGCACCTGGACGGCGAGCGAGCCGCGGTCCTCCAGGTCGATCCCTCCCGTGTCGATCAGAGTCAGCGAGCGACCGTTCCAGTCGCAGCGCAGCTCCTTGCGGTCACGCGTGACGCCGGCCCGCTCGTGCACGAGCGCCTCGCGCGTGCCGGCGAGCCGGTTGGCGAGCGAGGACTTGCCGACGTTGGGGTAGCCGAGCAGGGCGACCTTCATCGCCGGTCGAGCCTAGCGGCCGGGGCGCCGGCCGCCGCCCCGCGCGGCGCCGCAGCGCATCCGGTCGCGCGCGAGCGCCTCGACGCGCGCGACCGTCTGCTCGAACGTCAGGTCGGTGCTGTCGACGACGACCGCGTCGGCGGCCGGGCGCAGCGGCGAGTGCTCGCGCTGCGCGTCGCGCTCGTCGCGGAGCGCCTGCTGCGCGAGCACCGCAGCGGGCTCGGCACCGAGCTGGCGGGCGCGGCGGCGAGCGCGCTCGGTCGCGGAGGCGCACAAGAACACCTTGACCTCCGCGTGGGGGGCGACCACGGTCCCGATGTCGCGGCCCTCGGCCACCCAGTCGCCGCTCTCAAGCAGCCGCCGCTGCTGGGCGACGACGGCCTCGCGCACCTCCGGGTCGGCGGCCACCACCGAGGCGGCCTGCGACACCGGCTCCTCGCGGATGCTGCTCGTCACGTCGCGCCCATCGAGCAGCACGCGCTCGCCCAGCTCGCCGCCGAGCTCGATCCGCGCGCGGCGCGCCACCTGCGCGGCGTCGACCCCGCGCTCGAGCGCGCCCAGCGCCACGGCACGGTACATCGCCCCGGAGTCCAGGTAGTCGTAGCCGAGCCGGCGCGCGACCTCCCGGGCGACCGACGACTTGCCCGCTCCGGCGGGGCCGTCGATCGCGACGATCACCCGCTCAGCTCCACGCGGGCGCCGGTTGCGCGCCAGAGCTCCCAGAAGCCGGGGCAGGTCTTGGCGACCACGTCGGGGTCCTCAAGCTCCACCGCGACCCGCGTGCCGACGAGCGCGAAGGCCATCGCGATCCGATGATCGTCGTGGGTGGCCAGCCGCGCCGGGCGAACGTTGCCGGGCCTGACCGTCACGTGGTCCGGGCCCTCCTGGACCGACACGCCGAGCCGGCGCAGGTTCTCCGCGGTGGCCGCCAGCCGGTCGGACTCCTTGACGCGGGCGTGGGCGATCCCCTCGATCGTGGTGGGCGCGTCGGCGAACGGCGCGACGCACGCGAGCGTCATGAACACGTCGCTGCTGTCGCCCATGTCGACGTGCACGCCGTGCAGGCGCGGCGGCCCCGCCAGCGTCAGCGGCGAGCGCCCGGTCACGGTGGCGCCCATCGCGGCCAGGTGGGCGACGAGCCTGGCGTCGCCCTGCGCGGTCGCGTCCAGGTCGATCCCCTCGAGGGTCACCTCGGTGCCGGAGAGCGCGGCGGCCGCGAGGAAGTAGGAGGCGGTCGACAGATCGGGCTCGATCGTCACATCCGCCGCCCGGTAGCGGCCGGGGACCACGCGCAGCTCGCGCTCCCCGCGCGCCACCTCCACCCCGAACGCGGCCATCATCCGCTCGGTCAGCTCCAGGTACGGGCGGCTGACCAGCGCCCGGAAGCTCAGCACGGTCTCCTGCCGGGCGTGCGGGGCGGCCATCAGCAGCCCGGAGAGAAACTGGCTTGAGAGCGAGGAGTCGACGTCGACGCACCCGCCGCTCAGGCCGGCCGCGCTGACCTCGAGCGGAAACGACTCGCCGGCGATCGTGGCCCCCTGCGCGCGCAGCGCCTCAAGCAGCGGCCCGAGCGGGCGGCGGCGAAGCTGCGGGTGGGCGTCCAGCAGCCAGCGGCCGCTGCCGGCCGCGACCGCGGGCAGCAGGAAGCGGCCCGCGGTGCCTGCCATCCCGCACCATAGCCGCCCGCCGCCGGCGGGCGGGCCGCCGATCCCCTCCACCAGCCAGCCGCCCCGGCCGTCGTCGCGCACGCCGGCGCCCAGCGCGCGCACGGCGGCGGCCATCGCCTCGGTGTCGTCGGCGCGCAGGGCGCCCCGCAGGCGCGAGCCTCCGCGGGCGAGCGCGGCGAGCAGCAGCGCCCGGTTGGTAAGGCTCTTTGAGCCGGGGACCGCGACCCGCCAGCGCCGCGGCGCTGGCCCGGGCAACACGCGCGCGAGGGCGCTCACACCCGCGCCACCGGGAAGCCCAGCGCCGACACCAGCGAGGCCGCGCGCGCCGCCGGCTGATCGCCCGCCACCCACAGCGCCACCACGCCGGCGGTCATGTCGGGCGCCGGGTGAAGGGCCATGTCGGCGATGTCGACGCCGTTTCGGCCGAGCTCCAGCGCGATCTGCGCGACCACCCCCGGGCGGTTGGGGACCGAGACGCGCAGCTCGTGCAGCGTGCCGCCCGCCAGCTGGGCCTCCAGCAGGGCGCGGCGGTCGGCCGCCGCGGCATCGTTCCATTCGCGCACCGCCGCGGCGTCGGCGCGCTCGAGCGCGGCGCGCACGGCCGCCAGGCGGGCGAGCACGCCGTCGATCTGGTCGATGAGCGCGTCGGCGTTTGAGAGGTAGATGTCGGTCCAGATCGAGCTGGGGGAGCCCGCGACGCGGGTCGCGTCCCTGAAGCTTGGCCCGGTGGCCGGCAGGCGGGCGTCGTCGCGCGCCAGCGTCTCGGCCGCCTGGGCGACGAGCACGTTGGCCAGCACGTGCGGCAGGTGCGAGACCGCCGCGAGGATCCGGTCGTGGGTCTCGGCGTCGATCGCGGTCGGCCGCGCGCCGAGCGAGCTCAGCAGCCGGAACAGGCGGTCGTAGAGCACGCCGGAGGTGTGCGCGCGCGGGGTCAGATACCAGGTCGCGCCGTCGAACAGGTCGGCTCGCGCGTGCTTGACCCCGGCGGCCTCGGCGCCCGCGAGCGGGTGCCCGCCGACGAACCTGGGGTCCTCGTGCGCGGCGACCACCGCGCGCTTGGTGGAGCCCACGTCGGTGACCACGCATTCCGGCCCCGCGCACGCGAGCGCCTCCCCCACCAGCCGCGGCAGCGCCGACACGGGGGCGGCCACGAACGCGGCCTGCGCGCCCGCCAGGGCGCCGGCGAGCGTCTTGGCCCCGGCGTCGAGCGCGCCGAGCTCCAGCGCGCGCTCGATCGCCTCCGACGAGGGGTCGTAGCCGACCACCTGCGCGCCGGCGCGGCGCCGAGCGGCGAGCGCCACCGAGCCGCCGATCAGCCCCACGCCGACGACCGCAATCCGCATCCGCGGCCCGTCAGCCGCCGTCCGCCCGCCCGGAGCTGGGGCGCGCGCCGGCGCCGGCCGTCCCGGCGCGTCGCGCCCGGACCGCCGCGGCCAGCTGCGCCAGCACGTCCACCGTCTGCTCCCAGCCCAGGCAGCCGTCGGTGATCGACTGGCCGTACACGAGCCGGCCGTCGCCCAGCTCCTGGCGGCCGGGCACCAGGAAGCTCTCGACCATCACCCCCACCAGCTCGCGCGCACCGCCGGCGATCTGAGCCGCGACGGCCTCCGCTACCGCCGGCTGGCGGGCGGGATCCTTGCCGCTGTTGTCGTGCGAGAGGTCGATCATCAGCCGCCGCGGCAGCCCGGCGGCCGACAGCAGCTCGAGCGCTGAGGCGACGTCGGGCGGGTGGTGGTTGGGAGCCCCCCGTCCGCCGCGCAGTATCACGTGGCAGTCGCGGTTGCCGCTGGTGTAGAGGATCGCCGGGGTGCCGGCGACGTCGATCCCGGCGAACGCGTGCGGGACGGCGGCGGCGCGCACCGCGTCGACCGCCACCTGGACGTTGCCGTCGGTGCGGTTCTTGAAGCCGACCGGCATCGACAGCCCGGAGCCGAGCTGCCGGTGGATCTGGCTCTCCACCGTGCGCGCGCCGATCGCACCCCAGCAGACGGCGTCGGAGATGTACTGCGGGGTGATCGGATCAAGGAACTCGCAGCCGACCGGGAGCCCGAGGCCGAGCACGTCAAGCAGCAGGCGGCGAGCCATCCGCAGGCCGGTGTTGACATCCCCGGATCCGTCCAGGTGCGGGTCGTTGATCAGGCCCTTCCAGCCGACGGTCGTGCGCGGCTTCTCGAAGTAGACGCGCATCGCCAGGCACAGGTCCTCGCGCAGCCGCTCCTTCAGCCGCGCAAGGCGGCTGGCGTACTCAAGCGTCGCGTCCACGTCGTGGACGCTGCACGGCCCCACCACCACCAGCAGCCGGTCATCGGCGCCGTCGAGCACCGCGCGCACCTGCTCGCGACCGCCCAGCACCACGCCCACATGGTCCTCCTGCAGCGGAAGCTCGTCGAGCAGGTCGGCGGGCGCCACCAGCGCCTCGACGCGCTCGATCCGCTGGTCGCGGACCGCCCCGCTGCGGGCCAGCCCGGGATGGCCTGAGGTCGCGCGCGCGCCGGAGCCCCCGCGCTCGGACGCAGGCGCCGCGGAGGTCGCGCGCGCGCCGGAGCCCCCGCGCTCGGACGCAGGCGCCGCGGACGCGGCGCGCCCGACCGCGCGAGTCGCGCCGGCCGCCATCATCGCCGCCTGATCGGTCGATCGTCGCCTGGGGTCATCTGGTGCTTCCTTTCGCTTCGCCTGGACAATGTAGGGAAAGGCCGCCGGCGCGCGTGACGCGGCGGCGCGGCTGGCGCCGTCCAACCGGTTGGGCGCCCGGCCGCCGGGCCGCTCCGCGCGCGACGGAGCCGTGAGGGCCGGGCGCCTAGGTAAATCGACGGCCGGCGCCGACGAGCGCCCGGCGGCGACCGATGGCGGCGCGACGCGGCGCGCACAGGGGCGCGACGGATGACCCCGTGGCCTGCCATCGCCACCTGGCGAGCAGGAGGTTGCCGCGCGGCGCAGCGCTCATCTCGACGGCGGTTTTAGCACAGGCTCGGGCAGGCCGCGAGTCAGCCCATCGCCGAGTCGGTCCGCAGACGGTCGCAGCGGGCGGCGCGCGAGCGCGGCATGTTGTAGACCCTGACCTGCCATCCGAGATCGTGGGGCTTGAGCAGCACGATCGGCTCGCCGCGGGCGATCGCGCGCCCCGGCCTGAAGCCCACGTTGCCGACGTTGATCCCCACCACCCAGGCGAGCGCGCTCTGGAATCCAAGGAGCGTGGTCGGCTGGCCGCAGGCGCGGATCGCGCCCGGGCCGCCGATCCGGCGCACGACCGCCTGAAGCCGCCTGACCTGGACGGCGTGCGCGCGCGCGTTGTCGTAGTCGATGCGCGCCTGGCGCGCGCGCTCGCGTGCGGAGGGCACGAGCGCCGCCACGAGCGCCGCGACCGCGAGTGGGCCGGCGTATGCGAGCGCTGCCGGGCGCTGCGCGGAGAGGGCGCGGCCGACGCCGACGGCGGCGACCACGACCAGCACCGCCGCGGGCTCGATCAGGTAGCGGTTGACCGCCGACCAGCCGTGCAGCGCAAAGCCGACCTCGATCGCGACCCACAGCGCTGCGCAGCCGGCGAGCGTCAGCGTCGCGCGGTCCCGGCGCCACAGCGCGATCGCGATCGACCCGAGCGCCGCCAGCTGCATCGGCAGCCCGTCCAGGCTGCGCAGCCTCAGGATCACGCCAGCGAGCTTTGAGCCGTGGATCACGGTCTTCTGGTGAAGCGCCAGGTCCCCGGCGATGAACCAGCTGCGCGAGGTCAGGGCAGGGATCACAAACCAGGCGGCGGGGATCAGCAAAAGCCCCGCCAGCGAGACCGGCGCGGTGCGCCGGTCGACGAGCCACAGCCACAGCGCGTACCCGGCGGCGAACGGCCAGCTCTCGGGCCGTCCCAGCGACGCGAGCAGCAAAAGCCAGAACGCGAGCCGCCGCCGCGCGCACAGGTGGGCGTCGATCGCCGCCAGCAGCAGCGTGACGACCATCGGATCGGAGTTGGCGATCAGGATCAGCCTCGAGTAGGTGGCTAGGCCCAGCACGCCGGCGGCCGCGAACGCGCCCGCCAGCGGCGCCGCCCACCGGCGCCGCGGCTGCGGGCCGCAGAGCCGGTGGGCGATGCGGGCGGCGAACACGCAGCCGCCGAGCGCGGCCGCCACCGCGGTCACCATCCACAGCAGCATCTGCGTTTGGCCGGCTAGCGCGTAGGGGAGCGTGAAGATGAACGTCAGCGGCTTCCAGGACGGCGCGCCGTCGGTGTTCAGGTTCCAGTGCAGCACCTGCCTGCCCCACACAAGCCATCCGAACGCGTCGTAGTCGGGCCGCATGCCGGTCGCCAGCACGACCGCCACCGCGGCGCCGAGCACCGCCGCGGCCGCCGCGACCCAGGCCGCGACACGTCGTCGCGAGCCCGCCGACCGGCGGCGCGGCGCCGTGCCCGGACGGGCTGTGGGGCTCAGCGAGCCGGTGAGAGCCACCGCCGGCTCATGGGGCTGCTCCGAGGATCTCTCCCAGTGCGCCCAGAAACCGGCCGTTCTCCTCGTCGGTCCCGACCGTCACCCGCAGCGACCGCTCGCGCCCCAGCGAGGCGCCCGCCCTCACCAGCACCCCGCGCGCGGCGAGAGCGGCGGTCACGTCGGCCTCGACGACCCGCTCGGGCAGGTGCGTCCAGACGAAGTTGGCGTCAGACTCCGCGGTCCAAAGCCCAAGCGCCGCGAGCCCGTCCGTCAGCCGCTCCCTCCCCGCCACCGCCTCCGCCACCCGCCGCTCCACCTCATCCTGGTGGCGCAGCGCCTCGACGGCGGCCGCCTGGGCGGCCGCGTTGAGGCAGAACGGCTGGCGCAGGCGGTCGACGGCCGAGCAGAAGGCCCGCGAGCCGCACAGCGCGTAGCCGACGCGCAGCCCCGCGAGCGCGTACGCCTTGGAGAAGGTGCGCAGCAGCACCAGGTTGGGCCAGCGCTCGATCAGCGCCCGCGACGCCAGCACGTCGCCGACCGTCAGCGAGAACTCCACGTAGGCCTCGTCGAGGATCACGCACACGTGGCCGGGCACGCGCTCCATGAACGACTCGATCTCGTTGAGGCAAAGCGCGGTCGAGGTGGGGTTGTTGGGGTTGCAGATGAGCACCAGCCTGGTGGCGGCCGTGATCTCGGCCGCGATCGCGTCCAGGTCGTGGCGCGCGTCCTCGTCGAGCGCCACCCGGATCGCGCGCGCGCCGGAGGCGGCCGCCAGGTGCGGGTAGACGCTGAACGACGGCCAGGCATGGATCAGCTCGGCGCCCGGCTCAAGCAGCGCCTCGCCCGCGGCCAGCAGGATGTCGCAGGACCCGTTGCCCAGCGCGATGCGCTCGGGCTCCAGGTCGTAGCGCTCGGCCAGGGCCCTGCGCAGCGGCGCGTAGGAGGGGTCCGGATACCGGTTGGCGCCCTCGATCGCGCGCGCCGCCGCCTCCACGACGGCGCGCAGCGGGGGCCGAAAGCACTCGTTGGAGGCGAGCATCGCCACGCGCTCGCCGAGGTCGTAGCCGTCGGCCACCGGGTAGGACGGGATCCGCGAGAGCCGCTGGGCGAACTCGAGCGTCACGGCCGCCTCACCGCCCGCCCCCGATGTGGGCTCGCCGGGCGCCCGGGCGCAGCGCGGGCTCGCCGGGCGAACCCCGGCGTCCCGCGGGCCTCACTGGGCGGCCTCCAGGTCGGAGCGCAACGCCGGCGTCCCGCGGGCCTCGCCGGGCGGCCTCCAGGTCGGAGCGCAACGCCGGCGTCCCGCGGGCCTCGCCGGGCGGCCTCCAGGTCGGAGCGCAACGCCGGCGTCCCGCGGGCCTCACTGGGCGGCCTCCAGGTCGGAGCGCAACGCGCGCGCGGCCCCGAGGTACACGTGCTGGGGCCGGTGGCCCTCCGGCGCGTAGTAGTGCAGCAGCACCCGGATCACGCGCGGCAGCGCGCCGGGGACCGGGACCTCGCGCGCGCACAGCAGCGGCACGCGGTCGAGCCCGAGCGCGCGCGCGGCGACCGCCGGGAACTCGGCGTCCAGGTCGTCGGTGAGCGTGAAGATGCAGCTGACCATCGCCTCGGGCGCGAGGGCGTTGCGCTCCATCAGCTCGCGCATGAGCACGCTGGTGCCGTCGAGGATCGCGCCCGCCTCGTTGGCCTCGACGCTGGTTGCGCCTCGAAGCGCGAACAGACGCATTGCGACTGGATTCTGTCAGAGCCCCGTGCGGGGGCGGTCGCCCGCGGGCGTGCGCGCCGTCGGGCGGCCGGTCAACGAGCCACCTCGTAGACGGTGGCGCAGCCGAAGCGGCGCACGGACACGACCATCGAGCCCAGCATCGATGCAAGCGGCACGTCCTGGGGGCTGCAGCTGGACAGCAGAAAGCGCGCGCCGGAGGCGCGCACGAACGCCCGCGCCGCGGCGGGGCGGTCCGCGCCCTCAAACAGGGCGTCGGCCGCGATCGACCGGGGCATGCAGCCGGGCTGCGACCACAGGCAGTCGCCGACCCAGGTGTGGCGGCCGGTGCGGGCGGGCACCGCCTCGCCCAGGTAGAACTGCGTCAGCACCCCGCCGGCCGCCGGGGCGCGCGCAAGGAAGGCCAGTGCGGCGCTCTCCTGGGGGCGGATGAAGTTGGCGTTGCCGGCGGCGGGGTCGACGAACTGCCCGGCGGTCGCGATCGCCCAGGCGTTTGCGGGGATCGTGCCCAGCGCCAGCGCCAGGGCACCGAGCGCCCTGGCGCGCGGAAGCGATGCCAGGCGCGAGCGGCGCACCCCGCCGACGGCCAGCACCGACAGCGGCAGCGTGATCCCGTTGAAGGCGTGCAGGGGCGTGGCGCTCAGCCCCGAGGCTGAGAACAGCCAGATCACGAGCGCCACCGGAGCCCACAGGCGCAGCATCAGCTCCAGAAAGCCGCGTGGCCGTCCCCGGTAGCCCAGCAGCGCGGGGATCGCCAGCGGCGCGGCGGCGAGCGCGATCGACCCCAGCGAGAAGCCGTGCTTGGACGCGTCGCGCGCCAGCGCCCACGAGGCGTCCAGGCGCCCGAGCAGCAGGTAGTACAGCAGCGGCGCCCCCGTGAGCACGAGCGTCGTCGCCGGCAGCGCAAGCGCACGGCGCCTGTGCGCGGGCGCCAGCGCCCGCCAGTCGCGCCAGCGCCACAGCTCGGCGGCGAGGATGATCAGCACCATCGTCTCCCCCTGCCAGGGGTGAAGCGCGCTCGCCAGCGCGCCCAGCGCCCCAGCCCCCCACTCCCAGCCGCGGCGGGCGCGCGCCCGCTCGTAGCGCACCAGCCCCCAGGCCAGCGCGGCGACCGCCAGCAGGGCGAACGGGTAGCCCCACGACAGCCAGGTGGGCATCATGTCGCCGACGATCCCGAACGACCCGTAGACCACGCTGAAGGAGCCGAACGCGAGCGCGAGCGCCAGCGCGGCGCGGCGGTCTGCGCGGGCGCTGAGGGTGCGGTGGACGACCGCGCGCGAGGCCGCGAAGATCGCCACGACCGCCACCGGCTTCCACAGCAAAAGCGACAGCCACGGCGCCATGCCCAGCGCGGTCAACGCGGCCGAGAGCTCGATCGCCGGCTGCAGGTAGTCCGACGGGGTGGGCCGCAGCACGAACAGGTTGGACGACAGGAGGTGGTGCGCGGCCCCCTGGATCCACGCCAGGTACTGCATCTGATCGACGATGAAGAACCCATCGGTCCCGGTCCACACCAGGCCGCGGGCGGCCGCGTGGGCCAGGTCCACCGCGACGATCCACATCGAGATCGCCGCCAGCGCGCCCAGCAGCGCCAGCTCCGCGGAGTCCGGCCAGCGCCGCGCCCCGGACGCCCCCGGCGCGCGCGCCATCCGGCGGCGGGACGCGCGAGCAGCGATCGCGCGGCCGGGCGCGCGGACGGCGGGCGGGGACTGGACGCTCACGGCGGCGAAGCTAAGCAGAGCGCCGCGCCGCCCCCGGGCGCACTCACCCGGCGAGCTTATCCTGAAGTGACAGCGCGCGCCGTCCGGCGGCCGTGTTCAGCAGCTGGATGCCGTGCTCTGACATCCAGTAGCCGGTCTGGGGCACGAACGCCAGCACCAGGAACACCGTCAGCGCCAGCGCCACGCGCCGCAGCCGCCGGCCGCCGGCCAGGGCGGCCAGCGGCAGCAGCCACACCACATACCAGGGCATCAGCCAACCGAGGCTTGCGATCAGCGCGAGCGTCGCCCACCCTGCGCCCGTCAGCCAGTCGCGGCCGCGCAGAAGCTGGTGGGCGACGACGGCCACCACACCCAGCTCGGCCAGCTTGAGCAGCAGCGGGGTGGCGCCGCCGATCCCAGCCGCCAGCCCAAACAGGTTCGGGATGCTCGTGCCGGTCAGCACGGCGCTCTGCTGGGCGAGGTTGGGCAGCGCAGGGCCGAACAGCGCCAGGCTGAGCGCGCCCAGCGCAGCGGCGGCAGCCGCGGCGCCCGTCGTCCAGCGGACCTGCCGGCGCCGATCGCGCATCGCCAAGAGCAGAAACGGCGCCAGCAGCACGGCGGTGAACTTGATCGCCACGCCGAGCATCAGCACCGCGCCTGACAGGCGGTCGCGCCCGGCCAGCATCAGCCAGATGGAGCCGAGCATCGGCGTGAGCATCAGGAAGTCGTTGTGAAAGCCGCCGAGCGCGTAGACGATGTAGATCGGGTTCAGCGCGACGAACGCCACCGCGTGGCGCCAGTCGCGTCCCAGACGGCGCGCGCAGTCGCCGACGAGCGCGACGAAGCACAGCGCCACGGCGACGGTCGCGATCTTGATGATCCAGTAGGCGATCGGCAGCGAGACGAACGCGAGCGGGTAGGTGAGCGCCGTGAACAGCCAGCCGTAGGGGCTGCGGAGGTTGTCCCAGGTCGCGAACGTGGAGACGGGGTCAAACAGCTCCTGGGCGATCACATGCCGGTAGGGGTTGAGATCGTGCAGCGCCCCAAGCCGCGCGTAGCCGAGGTAGTTGAACACGTCGGTCAGCTGCATCGGCGGGCTGAGCAGCACGATCAGGTGCACCACGACGACCGCGGCGACCAGGACGCGCGCCGGCAGCGTGCGGATCGCCGCCAGCACGATGGCGTAGGCGGCGAGCATCGCCGCCAAGAGGCCGCTGAAGGCCGCGCCCAGGGTTTGGCCCGAAGGTGCATCCAGGCCGATCAGATGAAGCGGCCCGGCCTCCCATGCCGCGAAAGCCTGCGCCGCGCGCGGCACGAGGATCGATGCGCCGCCCGCAGCACGGGCCACGATCGCCGCCGTGGCAAGCAGGATGAAGCCCAGCGCCCAGCGGCCGGCGCGCGCGCCGCGCAGCGCCTGCGCCGTGCGCCGCACGCCCGCGCGGTCAAGCGGCGGCCGCGCCCGCACGCGCGGTCGCGGCGCGCTCGGGGGCCTCGGGTGCCCCGGCGCCGGTGGGAGCGCGGCCGGAGCGTCCAGAAGCGACCCGGGGCTCAGCGTGACGACCGCTTCGGAGCTCGGCTGATCGTCGCGCATGTGCGCAAGATAGTGACGTGGCGCGTGCGGACGCCCCCGCCACGCCGGTTGCGATCCTGTTAAGCGTCTCCGCGGGCGCCCGGCGACCTCAGCGCGGTGAGGCCCGCGCGCGGTGAGGTCGGTTAGGGTGAGGGCGATCGTGAGCGCCGGCTTTGCAGCGGCTCCCGGCCTGGGTCTGACCCGCGGCCGCACCCGCGCGGGCCAGTCCACCGTGCTCGCGCTGTGCTCGCTCACCGCGCTGGGCGCGGCGCTGCGCTTCTGGCGCATCGGCCACCAGGGCTTCTGGTTCGACGAGGGCAACACGGTGCTCTTGATCCACCTGTCGCCGGGCAAGATGCTCGGCCTGCTGCCTCAGACCGAGTCCACCCCGCCGCTTTACTACTGCATCGCGTGGGTCTGGGCGCGGGTGTTCGGGTTCGGGGAGGCGGGCGTGCGCTCGCTGTCGGCGCTCGCCGGGACGCTGTTGGTGCCGATCGCCTACGCGGCCGCGGCCGAGCTCTACGGGCAGCGCGCCAGAGGCCGAGCGGACGTGATCTGGGCCCGGCGCGCGGGGCTCACCGCGGCCGCGCTGTGCGCCTGCAACCCGCTGTTGATCTGGTACTCGCAGGAGGCGCGGGCGTACTCGCTGATGGTGGCGCTGTGCGGGCTGTCGCTGCTGGCCTGGGCGCGCGCGCGGGCGAAGCCGACGCCGGGGCGCCTGGCGGCGTGGGCGATCGCCAGCGTGCTGGCGTTCGCCACCCACTATTACTCGCTGGTGGCGGTCGTGCCCGAGGCGCTTTGGCTGCTGGTCGAGCACCGGCGCCGCCGCGCGGTGGTCGTCTCCTTCGCCGTGGTCGCCGCCGCCGGCGCGGCGCTGTTGCCGCTTGCGATCTCCCAGAACTCGACCGGCAACGACAGCTGGATCGCCTCGGCCCCGTTCGGCCCGCGCCTTCGCCAGATCATCCCCCAGTTTCTGATCGGCACCGGCCTGCCGGACCGCACGCAGTTCAAGTACGCGGCGTTTGCGCTGGCGATCGTCGCGCTGGGCCTTTTGGCGGTGCGCGCTGAGCCGTTCGAGCGCCGAAGGGCGGCGATCGCGGGCGCGCTTGCGCTCGGCGGCTTTGCGCTTGCGCTGCTTTTGGTCGCGATCGGGTTCGACGACCTGATCACGCGCAACATCCTCGCGCTGTGGCTCCCGGCGGCGCTGGCGGTGACCGGGGGGCTTGCGTGCGAGCGCGCCGGGGTGCTGGGGGCGGCCACGGCCGCCGCGCTGTGCGCGATCGGGATCTTCGCGACGGTCGCGATCGGCCTGGATCGCAACCTCCAGCGCCCGGACTGGCGCTACGTGGCGCGGGCGCTGGGCCCGCCGCCGGCCGGCGGCCGCGCGATCCTGATCCAGCACTACGCCTACCTGCTGCCGCTGTCGCTGTACCTGCCGCATCTGGCGCAGTTCAGGGCGCCCGAGCGGGTCTCCGAGATCGACGTGATCTCGATCAGCTCGCCCCAGCAGCCGCTGTGCTGGTGGGGAGCCGCGTGCAACCTGATCCCCTCGCAGATGCAGCGCAGCTACCCGATCGCGGGCTTTCACGCCGTCGCGCGCCGGCGCGTGCTTCAGTTCACGATCCTGACGCTGCGTTCCTCGCGCCCGCGGCGCCTGACGCGGGCGCGCGTCGCGGCCGCGCTGCGCACCACGCGGCTGCGCCACGACGTGCTGATCTACGAGCGCGGCACCGAGCCGGTCGCCCGCCGCGCGGCCGGCTCGGGCGCAGCGGCCGTGGCCGACGCTGGCGCGGCGGCCGTGGCCGGCGCGGGCGCAGCGGCCCCGGCCGGCGCGGGCGCAGCGGCCGCGGCCAGCGCCCGCAGCGCCGCCACCTCCGCCTCGCTCAGCCTGCGGCTCTGACCGGGCGCCAGGCCGCCCAGCGCCAGCGGCCCGAACGCGACCCGCTCAAGCCGCCTGACCGGATGGCCGACCGCGGCGCACATGCGCTTGACCTGCCGCTTTCGACCCTCGTGGATCGTCAGCTGGATCGTGTCGTCGGCCAGCCGCCGCGCGCGGGCGGGCGCGGTGCGTCCGTCGTCCAGCTCCACGCCGGCGCGCAGCGCCCGCAGCGCCGCCTCCGAGACCGGGCCGCCGCCCACCACGGCGCGGTAGGTGCGCGGCACGCGGAACCTGGGGTGGGTGAGCGAGTGCGCGAGCTCGCCGTCGTTGGTCAGCAGGATCAGGCCCGTCACGTCGACGTCCAGGCGCCCCACCGGGTAAAGCCGCAGCGGCGAGTCGACCAGCGAGACGACGGTCGTGCGTCGCTGCGGGTCGCGCGCCGTCGAGACCACGCCCGGCGGCTTGTTGAGCGCGTAGACGACCCGCGGTCCCGGCTCCCGCAGCGGCGCGCCGTTGACCGACACGCGCGCGAACTCCTCCACGTCCAGCGCCGGGTCTGTGACCGTGCGCCCGTCGACCGCCACGCGGCCCTCGCGCACGAGCCGCTCGGACGCCCGGCGGGAGGCGACACCGGCGAGTGCGAGCAGCTTGGCCAGGCGCATCGCGCTGTCACCATAGAGGCCGTGGACCTGGAGCTTTTGGAGCGCACGCTGCAGTCGCTGGGCGAGCCCCCCTACCGGGCGCGCCAGGTGTGGCGCTGGAGCGCGGCCGGCGCCGCGGGCTTCTCGGAGATGACCGACCTGCCGCTGGCGCTGCGCGCCGCGCTCGAGCGCGCCGTCCCGTACTCGACGCTGACCCTGCGGCGCGAGCTGGCCGCCACCGACGGCACCATCAAGGCGCTGCTGATGACCGCCGACGGGCGGCCCGTGGAGGCGGTGATGATGCGCTTTGACGACGGGCGCCGGTCGCTGTGCCTCTCCTCCCAGTCGGGCTGCCCGCTGACCTGCAGCTTCTGCGCCACCGGCGCGATGCGCTTCGGGCGCAACCTGACCGCCTCGGAGATCCTCGACCAGGCGCTTCACTTCCGCCGGCTCGGCCCGATCGACCACGTCGTGTTCATGGGGATGGGCGAGCCGCTGATGAACCTCGACGCGGTGCTGGGAGCCTGCGCGCGCCTGCCATCGCTGGGCGTCGCCCCGCGGCGCACCGCCGTCTCCACGGTCGGCTGGGTGCCGGGCATCCAGCGCCTGGCGCGCGAGCGCCCGCCACTGCGCCTGGCGCTTTCGCTGCACGCCCCCGAGGACGCGCTGCGCTCCCAGCTGATGCCGGTCAACGACCGCTACCCGATCGCCGACGTGCTCGCGGCCTGCCGCGAGCACTACGAGCGCAAGCGGCGGATGGTGCTCGTCGAGTACGTGATGCTCGCGGGCGTCAACGACTCGGTCGGCCAGGCCCGGCAGCTGGCCGAGCTGCTTGACCCGCGCGTGTTCAAGGTAAACCTGATCCCGTACAACCCCACCGGCTCCCCCTACCGGGCCTCCGGGCCGCGCGCGATCGCCGCGTTCGCAGGCGAGCTGTCGCGCCTGGGGCTGACCGCCACCGTGCGGGTCACGCGCGGGCGCGAGATCGCGGCCGCCTGCGGGCAGCTGGCGGCACGCGACGCCGATCAGGAGGAGACGACCGCGGCCACCCCGGCGCGCGCCTCGCCGGCTCGCAGCAGCCGCTCGCGCAGCTCCCGCTCGAGCTCGGGCGTGGCGTCAAAGCCCTCGATCGGCGGCAGCTCGCCCAGGTCGCGCAGCCCGAACAGCCGCAAGAACAGCTCCGAGGTGCGGTAGAGCACCGCGCCGAACTGCGAGCGGCCCGCCTCCTCCACCAGCCCGCGCTCGAGCAGCGTCTGGGTCGCCGACTCGGCGCTGACGCCGCGGATGCGGGCGATCTCCGGCCGCGAGACCGGCTGCAGGTAGGCGACGATCGCGAGCGTCTCCGCCTGGGCGCCGGTGAGCGGCGGCGTGCGCGGGCGCGCGAGCAGCCGCCGAGCCGCAGGCTCGACCTCCGCGCGGGTGCACAGCGCAAAGCCGCCCGCCAGCTCACGCACGATCACCCCGCGCCGCTCGGACTCGCAGCGCTCGCGCAGGCGCTCGAGCGCCGCCAGGACCTCCTCCTGGGAGGCCTCGCAGGCGTCGGCAAGCGCCGCGGCGCCGACGGGGTCGGCGCTGAGGAACAGCAGCCCCTCCAGGATCGTCTCAAGCTCGGCGCTCACGCGGCGCTCCTCACCGTCTCGCCCGCCGCGGCCGGGGCCCCGGCGAGCGCGTGCACGTGGATCTCGGCGAACGGCTCCTCCTGCACCCAGGTCGCCTCGCCCTGCTTGTGGAGCTCAAGCAGCGCGTAGAGGGTGACAGCGACCGTGACGCGGTCGGCGCGCGCGACCGCCTCGGAGAAGGTGAACCGTCCGCGGGCCAGGAGCCGGCGCAGGTGCGCCAGGCGCTCGGCGACGCTGACGCGGGCGATCGTCACGTGGCGCACGTCGATCGTCGGCGGCTCGCGCAAGAGCCCCGCGATCGCGCGCGACAGCGCGGCCGGCCGATACGCGGCCGTGGCCTGCGACAGCGGCGCGCGGCGCAGCGTAGCCGGCAACGGTGCCTGGCGGAAGCGGTGTGCTCCCTCCCGCTCCAGTCGCCGGGCGAGGTGCGCGCCGGCGCCCCTGAAGCGGTGGCAGTCAAGCAGCCGCAACAGCAGCTCGTCGGCCGCCTGCTCGGGCTCGAGCTCAAGCTCCTGCGGCTGCTCTGACCCCAGCAGAAGGCGCGACTTGAGCTCAAGCAGCGCGGCGATCAGCACCAGGAACTCGGTCGCGGCCTCCAGGTCCAGCTCGCCGCGCCCCTGCAGATGGTCGATGTAGGCCACCACCACCTGCGCCAGGTCGATCTCCAGCAGGTCGACCTCCTCACGCAGGATGAGCGTCAGCAGCAGGTCAAACGGCCCGCTGAACACGTCGAGGTCCAGCTCCAGGTAGGCGAGCGTCACGGCGCCGGCGAGCGGGCTGCGGTCATCTGACCGCAGACCTTACCCGCGGGGTCGGACCGGTCCGACTCCGATCGCCTCGCGCACGTCGGCCAGCGTCCGCGCGGCGCTCTCGCGGGCCCGCTCGGCGCCCAGGGCGAGCGTTCGCTCGAGCGCCGCCTCGTCGGCGCGCAGGGCGCCGTAACGCTCGCGCAGCGGCGCCAGGTGCTCCACCAGGGCGTCGGCGACCGCCTGCTTGAAGGCGCCGTAGCCGGCGCCGTCGAACTCGCGCTCGATCTGCTCGGGCTCGGTGCCGCGGACCGCCGCCAGGATCTCGATCAGGTTCGAGACCCCCGGCTTGTCCGGGGCGCGGCGCACCTCGCGGCCGGAGTCGGTGACCGCGGCGCGCACCTTGCGCTGGATCTCATCGGGCTCCTCGGTCAGGTAGATGACCCCCTGGGGGCTCTCGGCGGTCGTGGACATCTTGCGCTGCGGGGACTGCAGGTCCATGATCCGCGCGCCGACCTGCGGGATGCGCACCTCGGGCACCACCAGCACCTCGCCGAAGCGCGCATTGAACCGCTGGGCGATGTCGCGCATCAGCTCCACGTGCTGGCGCTGGTCGTCGCCGACGGGCACCTCGTCGGCTCGGTGGGCGAGCACGTCGGCCGCCATCAGCACCGGGTAGGTGAACAGCCCGGCGCTGACCAGCTCGCGCTGCGCGGCGGACTTCTCCTTGAACTGGTGCATGCGGTTCAGGTCCCCGAAGGAGGTCACGCTGGACAGAAGCCAGCAGAGCTCCGGATGCTCGGGCACGTCGGACTGGCGAAAGAAGATGCAGCGCCGTGGATCCAGCCCGGCCGCCAAGAGCAGCGCGGCGGTGTCGTAGACCGCGGTGCGAAGGCCGGCCGGGTCATGGGCGACCGTGATCGCGTGCAGGTCGACGACGCAGTAGATCGCCTCGCCGCGATCCTGCCCGGCGACGTACTGGGTGATCGCCCCCACGTAGTTGCCCAGGTGCTTTCGGCCGGTCGGCTGGATGCCGGAGAAGATGCGCACGCGCGGCAGGCTAGCTGGGCGGCGCTACAGCACGCGGTCAAGCGCCTCGTGAAGCGGCCGGTGCGCGTCGGGGATCCCGTCTTGGGAGCCCCCGCCGGCGGCCACCCGCCGCCGGCGCCGGTCGCGCCCGGCCAGCGCCCAGGCGGCCAGCACCCCGCCGAGCGCGCCCGAGACGTGGTCCTGCCAGGAGACGCCCGTGTGCGGCACGATGCTGGCCAGCAGCGCGGCTCCCCAGACGGCGCCCACCAGCGCCCCCACGACCACCTCGAGCGCGCTGCGGTCAAAGACGCCGCGCACCAGCAGGTAGGTGGCGTAGCCGAACACCAGCCCGCTCGCGCCGACGGTCGCGGTGTGGGCTGGGGCGATCAGCCAGGTGCCCAGCCCGGCGACGACGATCACGATCAGCGTCACGGCCGCCAGCCGCGCGGCGCCCCGCAGCGCGACGATCACGCCCATGAACAGCAGCGGGATCGTGTTGTCGATCAGGTGCTGGAAGCTGACGTGCAAAAACGGCGAGGTGAGGATCGCCCACAGCCGCCCGGTGTCACGCGGGTAGATCGCGCCATCGGCGTCCAGCGCCCGGTGGTCGAGCGAGTTGACCGCCTCCAGCAGCCACATCACCGCGACGATCGCGCCGAGCAGCGCCAGCCCGCTCGCCGGCCGCCGCGCCCGGCGGCCCGCGGCGCCGTGCGGCGCAGCTGCGCGGCGATCTGCCATCACCGGCAAGGATCGCACACCGCCGCCAGCGCCTCGTGGGCGAGCGCCAGGGCGACCTCGGCTCGCTCGCGCAGCGACGGCTCGAGCACGAACTCCTGCGGGGTGTGCGCGCCGGCGCCCCTGGGTCCCAGGCCGTCGATCGTGCACGGGATCGTGGCGGCGAAGTGGCTTGCGTCGCTGGCGCCCCCACGGTGGACGGGCTCGATCGCGCGCCCCAGCCGCCGGGCGGCTCGCTCGATCAGCGCCGCCGTGGCGGCGGTCGAGTCCATCCCCGGCCAGCCGCGCTCCAGCCGCGCCTGAAGCTCGACGCCGTCGATGCGCTCGGCCACGGCGCCGACGACCGCCTGGAAGGCGGGCAGCCCCCGGGCGCGCAGGTCAAGCGTCAGCTCGCCGGCCGCCGGCACCACGTTGAGCGCCTCGCCGGCGCGCAGCACGGTCGGCACCACGGTCAGCTGCTCGGGGCCGGAGGGATCGTGCAGCCGGGCCAGCTGCGAGGCGGTGCGCGCCAGGGCCAGCAGCGCGTTTGCGCCCTCGTCCGGGGCGCTGCCGGAGTGCGATGCGCGGCCGGTGGCGGTCACGCGCATCGTGCCGGCCGCCTTGCGGCGCACGACAACCCCCTCGCCGCCGGAGGGCCCGAGCTGGCCGCCCTCGAAGCACAGGCACGCGTCGTAGCCGGCGAACGGCCCGTCAGGCCCCGCGTGGACGAACGGCCGGGTGCGCCACTCCTCGTCGCAGACGATCAGCACCCCCAGCTCCGCGAACGCCGCCGGGTCACGCGCCAGCTGCCTCGCCACGCCGAGCGCGAGCACGTCGCCGCCCTTCATGTCCACCGCCCCCGAGCCGTACAGCCGCTCCCCCTCGCGCGACAGGGGGCGGTGCGCGTCGTGGGAGACGACCGTGTCCACGTGGCCCAGCAGCAGGATCCGCCCGCGGCCGGCGCCCGCGACGGTGGCCAGCAGGTCCGCAGCGCACCCGGGCGTCGAGCACTCCGGGCGGCTGATCCGGGCTCCGGCCGGCAGAAGCGAGGCGCAGACCTCGAGCGCCCGCTCGGCGGCGGCCACGTCCCCCGAGGGGCTTGAGATGTCCACCAGCCGCCGCAGCTGGGAGACTGCGTCGGCGGCTATCTCCTCAGCCTGCGCGGCGATCACCGGGTCCTTGCAGCCGGTCACGGGGTCCTCGCAGCCGTTCACGGGGTCCTCGCAGCCGGTCACGCAGCCTCCAGCGCTCCGTCGGCGAGGATCTCGCCGGCGGCCAGCGCCCCGGGACCGAGCCCCTGCGCCACGGCCCGTGCCGCCAGGCGGCAGAGCAGCTCGTTGAGCGGGGCGGGGACGCCCGCCAGGCGGGCGCGCAGGACGATCTCGCCGTTGAGGTGGTCGGTCTCCAGCGCGCCTGAGCGCCGCGCGAGGCTCTGCCAGGTGGACGAGCCCGGCCTCGGGGCGCCGTCGATCTCACCGACTCCGATCCGCTTCATGCGCCCGCGCAGGTCCGAGACCTCGGGGTCCTCGCACGGGATCCCGGCGGCCCGCAGGACCGAGCGCCCCTCCGCGCGCGTGCGCTCGGCCAGCAGGTCGCGATCCGCTCCCGGAGCGCACAGGGCCTCCACCACGTTCGCCAGGTTGGCCACCAGCTTTGCGTGCTTGGCACGCTGGATGTCAGCCACGGCGCGAGCCTGGATGCCGCACGAGCAAAGCGCCTCGCACAGCCGGCCGCAGAGCGCGTCGACGGACCCCGGGTAGCGGCCGAGGTCGATCATCCCGGTCAGAGCCGTGCCGTAGCAGAGCACCACGCCCGGCTTCAGGTGCGCGGCCGGGAGCATCACCGCCGCCGCGTACACCCGCTCAAACAGCCGCAGCGCGACTCGCTCGTTCTCCACTCCGTTCTGCAGGCAGACGACCGCGACCGATGGCGGCGCGGCGCTGCGCAGCGCCGCCAGCGCGGGCCCCGTGTCCTGGCTCTTGGTCGCCACCAGCACGATCTCGTCCCCGCGCCAGCGCAGCTCGCCGGGCGCGCCCAGCGCGGGGATTCGCAGCACCGCGCGCCGTCCGGGCTCGCGCAGCTCAAGCCCGTCGCGCTGCAGCGCCTGCAGGTGCGCGCCGCGCGCGATCAGCCAGACGTCGTGGCCGCGCTCGTGCAGCCGCGCGCCCACGGTCCCGCCGATCGCGCCAGCGCCGAGCACCACGAACCTCATCGCCTGCAGCCTACGACGCCGCGGGAGGCGCCGCTGCGCGGCCGGGAGCGCCGCTCGAGCGGCCGGGCCCCGGCGTCAGCCGGGCCACCGCCCACAGCATCAACCGGCTCGCAGCCCCACGGCACCAGCAGGCCACTGCCCACGGCACCAGCAGGCCACTGCCCACGGCACCAGCAGGCCACTGCCCACGGCACCAGCAGGCCAGTGCCCAGGACACCAGCAGGCCGCAGCCCACGGCGGGCGCCGTCGCCGCCGATCCGCTGCCGGCCTAGGCGAGGCCCGGGGCCGCCTGAACGCAGACGCGGTCGCGGCCGCTCCGCTTGGCCGCGTAGAGCGCTCGGTCGGCGGCGCGCAGCAGCTGGGCGGGGTCCGCCGAGGGGCGCGAGTCGGCCACGCCGACCGACACGGTCACCCCCGCGCCGGGGCCGATCGCGCGCTCGATCTCGTCCCTGGCACGCCGGACGGCCGCCTGCGCCTGCGGCGCGCTCGTGTCCGGCAGGATCCAGGCGAACTCATCCCCGCCCACGCGCGCGACCGTGTCCTGAGCGCGCGCGACGGTGGCAAGCGCACGGGCGACCGCGACCAGGACCCGGTCGCCGGCCTCGTGGCCGCTGTGGTCGTTGACGCGCTTGAAGCGGTCGACGTCGACGATCGCCACCGCCACGGGCGCGCCGGTGCGTCGCGCCCGCGCGAGGTCGGCCGCCAGCCGCTCGTGCAGCACGCGGCGGTTCCACAGGCCGGTGAGCGCGTCGGTGGCCGCCTGGCGGGCGAGCTCCGCGCGCTGCTCGATGCTGGCCACCCCGGCGGCG
>Ga0209061_1000573_pt1 | contig 86673 bp, 82 predicted proteins | sample Coa_R1_10_FD_187157 | JGI IMG/M metagenome (GOLD analysis project Ga0209061, IMG submission 187157) | Surface soil microbial communities from Centralia Pennsylvania, which are recovering from an underground coalmine fire - Coalmine... | ecosystem: Environmental > Terrestrial > Soil >...
CGGAGCCCTCCCCTTCCAGCTGCAGGGCGCCCCTCACCGTTGGCGCAAGCTCCGGCTCCCGGCGCCGGGCCTCCGCCGCGGAAAGCCGCCTTACCGCCAGCCCCAGCTGCTCCCTGAAGCGCCGCTGCCGCTCAAGCTCCCGCGCCTCGTCGCCGTCCCTGGCAACGAGCAGGGTCCCCTCCCAACGGATCCCCACCGATGTCCCGGCGGCCTCCTCAAGCTCGGCGGCAAAGGCCGGCCAGCGGCGCAGGGCGGCAAGCGCCAGCCGCAGTCCCGGGCTGGCGCCAACGTGCTCCTCGACCTCCCCGATCGGGGAGAGCATTCCGGCGGCAACGGCCGAGGTCGCCCCGCCAACCCGGTTCCGCTCGACGAGGGCGACGGCTGCCCCGGCGCGGGCCAGCCGCCAGGCGCAGGCAAGGCCGATCACCCCGCCGCCAACGATCACCGCGTCGTGGCCGCCGCTACCGCCAGCCACCGGTTTGCGCCTCCACCTCCCGCCGCAGCCGGGCAAGGGAGCGGAACCGCAGGCCGACCAGACCGCCCAGCACAAGCAGCGCCCCCAGCAGCGGGAAGCTCAGGTAGTCGGCGACCTTCACCGCCGCGGGGACCGTCGGCAACGGCCGCGGCGGCGGGGTGACGTTGTGGGCGGGGACGGGGACGTTGCCGGTGGCCGAGCTTGAGATCAAGCCCGTTGTCAGCGGCTTGGTCTCCCTGGCGATCGCCACCATCGCTTCCGGGCTGAGCGCGTTGGAAAGGGTGTTTTCAATCCAGTAGGTGGCGCCGTCTTCCCGCCAGGCGACGGTCTTGATCTTTTCGCCGTCGTAGTAGAGGTCGTAGGTGCGGTGGCCGATCGTAAGCGCCTGGAAGGGGGCGTTGAAGAGCGGGGGATTTGACCAGGCGGTCCCCTCGACGTCGTAGAACTGGCCCAGTTCGCCGCTGCCAACCACCTCGACGTAGGCGGGGTAGCGGACGCCGCCCGGTCCTTCGATCGTGTAGGTGCGCAGTTCGTTGGGCGGCGCTTCGGCGGTGGTCTTCTGGAAGAGGGGGATCTCGATTGGGAACGGCAGCGCCGCTCCCCGCTGCTTGGCTTCTTCAAGGAAGGAGGTGGGGGTGGGGGAGAGGCCAAGCGCGGTCAGCGGGTTGGTTGGCCCCCGGCTGTGGACGTGGACGGAGCGGACCGCCTGGTTGAGGGAGTGGGTGGGGATCGGCGCCGTGCCGTGGAGGAAGGAGTTCACCGCCGTTTCGATCTGCTGGGGGGTTGCGGTGTCGTAGGTCGGGTGGAGTTCAACGGGGAACTGGACCTGGCGGACCGGCTTGCCGGAGGATTCGATCAGAAGCTCGAGCAGGTCGAGGATTTCTTCTTCCCCCTGTTCCCCCTGCTGGAGGTCGCTTTCCACCGCCTTGCCGAAGATCCGCTCGAACTTTTCCCGCTCTTCGAAAAGCTTTGGCCCGTACTGCGCCTTCACTTCCAGGAGGAACCGCTGGTCGCGGGCGTCCCTGACCAGGGAGGTGCTTTCGTGGCGGTTGGAGACGAATTCCCGCGCTTCCCGACCGCACAGCCGCTGGTAGCCGGGCTGGAGGTGGATTTCCATGTACTGTTCGGCGTTGCCCGGTTCGTTTGTGTGTTCGTAGCGCTTGTCGACGGTCATGTAAACGCAGCCGAGTTCGTTGACCGCGTTTTCAAACCGGGGGAAGTTGGTGACGAAGACGTGGTTGATTTCCGGGATCCCCAGCACGTGCTTGATCGTTTCCACCATCAGCTGGATCCCGCCGGCCGTCCCGCCCCCCTCGATGTACCCGTACATGTAAGCGGCGTTCAACCGGGTCGTGACCGTTTCCCCGTCGGGGGTGGTAAAGGTGACCAAAAGCTCCCGGGGGATCGAGAGCATCGCGATCGTCGGCTGGGAGGGGTCGATCCGAACCAGCAGCATCTCGTTTGAGTGGGGCAGCACCCGCTGGTGGTAGAAGCGGGTTTCCGGCCGTTCGTCGTTGCCGACCAAAAGGAGGGTCTCCGGCTTGCCCTTGGCCACCGGCGTGAGGACGTTGCGGGCGACCTTCACCGGCTTGTGCTGGCCAAGCGCTTCAAGGATCTTGTGGATCTCGTTGAGGGCAAAGAGCGCCGTCGCGGTGCCGGAGAGGATCACCACCGCCGCCGCGCCGGCAAGCAGCCGCCAAAGCAGGGGGCGGCCGCCGGGCGGCGGACCGGCCGGCGGGGCCGGCGGCCGGGGCGGGGCGGGGGCGATTGGCGGGGCGCTAGCCACGCCCACCTCCAGGCAGGTTCGCCACACGGTCCATCGCCTGAAAGGCTAGAGCACGGTCGGTCCCGCAGCTGCGGCCTCTCCCCGCCGCTGCCCGAGCTCGATCCGGCAGCCGGCGGCCCGGGGGTCGGCCGGCGCAAAGCCGGCCAGGGCGGCCTGCGGCCAAAGCCGCTCGAGCAGTCCGGCGGTAAGGCCGCGATGGAAGGCGCAGACCAACGGCCCGTTCTCAACCGCCGCCTGGCGAAACGGGCAGTTGCCAAGCCGGATCGCCAGGCCGCCGGGGGGCCGCTCCTCGCCCCGGGGGGCAAAGCCAAGGGAGGCAAGGGCGGCAAGCAGCGCCGGCAGCCCCCCCTCGCCGGCCGGGAAGGGAAGCTCCCGGCCGATCCGCCTGCCCTCGGCCTCCACCGCCGCCAGGTTCTCTGATGTTGGAGGAACGGCCCGGGCGAGCCAGCTGCCGAGGTTCAGGGCCGCCGTTGGGGCAAGCCGCTCGCCAACTGCCCCGGCAACCCGCCACAGGTCGGCCGGCCGCCCCCGCGTCCCGGTCCGCCGCCGCCGCTCCACCAGGCCGGCGCGGGCCATCCGCTCCAGGTGGCTGCGGACGCCGTTGCGGTTGAGGTTGAGGGTCCGCGCCAGCTCGGCCGTGGTTGCCTCCCGGCCAAGCTGGGCAAGCAGCTGGAAGAGCCGCGCCCTCGTCGTCTGGGCAAGCAGCTCCCCACCTTCCCCTAAAGCAAGCGGATCGAACACCTCCCCCAGTTTGGCGCAGCGCAGCCGGTTCCTAGCATCTCAAAGGAAGGAAGTGGCCGGCGCCTCGATCCCCGCTTCTGGCTTCCCGCCCTTTGCCGATCGCCGGGACGCCGGCGCGCGCCTTGCCGACGTCCTCGCGCCGCTGGCGGGCAAGGACACCGTCCTGCTCGGGTTGATGCGGGGGGGCCTGCCCGTTGCCGCCCAGGCTGCCGCAGCCCTCTCCCTCCCCTACGCCCCCCTTGCCGTCCGCAAGGTCGGCCATCCCGCAAACCCCGAGCTTGCGATCGGCGCCGTCGCCGTCGGCGGGGTGCGGGTGATCGACGCGGCGGCCCGCTCAACCGTCGAGGAGGCGGCCCTGCGAGCCTCCTTTGCCAGGGCCGAGGCGGAGCTTGCCGCCCGCCTTGCCGTCCTGGGCGGACCGCCAAGCCTTGCCGGCCGCCGCTGCGCGGTGATCGACGACGGCCTTGCCACCGGCCTCACCGCCCTTGCCGGCTGGCGGGCGGCCGTTGCCCTTGGCGCCCGCAGCGCCGCCGTTGCCGCCCCGGTGGCAAGCACCGCCGCGCTTGAGCGGTTGGCGGCCCTTGGCATCGAGGCAAAGGCCGTTTTGGCAACGGGGCGGCTGGCGGCGGTCAGCAGGTGGTACCGCCGGTTCGCCCCTCCGGCCGCGGAGGAACTGACCGCCTTGCGCTCCTTTGCGCCGGCCGTTGCCAGGGAGCGGCTCGACCTTCTCGGCCGCCCCGCCCGGCTGGAGCTTCCCGCCGGCTTTTGGCGGCGGGGGGTGGTGGTGGCCGTCGGCCCGCGCAAGCCGCTGGAGGGTGGCTTTGCAGCGCTCCTTGGCGCCGGCCTTGGCGTCCTCGCCCTCTGCCTGCCGGAGGGCTCCTCCCCGGCCCCTTGCCTGGCCGCCGTCGAGGCGCTCCGCCGCCGCCCCGAGACGAGCCTTGTGCCGACCGCGGTCTGGGCCGTTGGCAAGGACGACCTGCCGGCCGCCTACGCCGCAGCGGCCTTCGGCCGGGGGCTTGCCGCGATCGCCGCGCCAAGGCCGTCGGCCGGCGAGGTCCCCGCCTTTCGGGTCGATGGGGAGTCCCGCCAGGAGCAGATCGCCGCCCGGCTCAGCGCCGCTCTGCGCGGAACCGGATCCCGTCCCCTTTGCTGAGCAGGCCGGCGAAGAGAAAGGCGGTCTGGCGCAGCGAGCTGTGCAGGTCGAACGGCTCAAGCGCCGAGATGCAGTCGACGGCGACAACGACCCGGTACCAGCGCAGCGCCGCCGAGGCGGCCGTGTAGTGGACGCAGATGTTGGCGACGGTCCCGCAGAGGACAACGGTCCCCACCCCCCAGACCCGCAGGAGGTGGTCGAGGGGGGTGGCGTAAAAGGCGTCGTAGCGGGGCTTCTCGATCACGGTCTCCCCCGCCTTGGGGGCGAGCTCCTCGACGATCTGCCACCCCCAGCTGCCCCGCCTGGCGTGTTCGCCCCACAGCTTCCACTCCGGGTCCCCCTCCGCATGGGTGTCCTGGGTGAAGACAACCCGCACGCCGGCCTGTCGGGCCCGCTCCAGGAGCCTGCCGATCGGCTCGACCGTCGCCGGCGCATCCGGGACGAACAGCTTGCCCTCCGGCCTGACGAAGTCGTTCTGCATGTCGACGACGATCAGCGCCGTGCCCTGCGCCGGCAGCTCCACCCGCTCCTGGACGGTGTAGGGGGGAACGGCAACGGTCTGCTCCATGCCTTTCATGATGGCGGCTTGCCGGCGGACCGCCAGCCGATCTGGTTAGCTCTTTTCCACGCCAAGCGCAAGCCGACAGCCGCTGCCGCCGACGGCCGCCCAGTGCGGCTTCCTCCGCCTGGCGGCAGCCGTCCCGGCCGTCTCCGTCGCCGACCCCCGCCGCAACGCCCAGGCGATCGCCGAGCTTGCCGGCCAGGCGGAGGCCCACGGCGCGGCCGTCGTCGCCTTCCCCGAGCTTTCCCTGACCGCCTACACCTGCGAGGACCTCTTCCACCAGCAGGCCCTCCAGCGGGAGGCCGATGGGGCCCTGCGGTGGCTGGTGCGCCAAAGCGCCCAGCTCAAGCCGCTGCTGATCGTCGGCACCCCCCTTGCCACCCCGCTTGGCCTGTTCAACGCAGCCGTTGCAATCAAGGGGGGACGGATCCTTGCCGCCTTCCCGAAGAGCTACCTGCCCAACTACATGGAGTTCTACGAGCGCCGCCAGTTCCGGGCCGCCCGGGAGGCCGCCTTTGAGGCCGTCCAGATCGGCGAGGCCCCCGTCCCCTTTGGCGCCAAGCTGCTGCTGCGCTTTGCCGGCGAGCCCCCCTTCACCCTCCACGTCGAGCTTTGCGAGGACCTCTGGGTGCCGCTGCCGCCGAGCACCGCCGCCGCGCTGGCCGGGGCAAACGTGCTTGTCAACCTCTCCGCCTCAAACGCCACCGTCGCCAAGGCCGACTACCGCCGGTTGCTCGTCCGCTCCCAGTCCGGCCGCTGCGTCGCCGCCCTCCTTTACGTCTCCGCCGGGGAGGGGGAGTCGACCACCGACCTTGCCTTCGACGGCCACGCGTTGATCTGCGAGAACGGGGAGGTGGTTGCCGAGCAGCGGTGGGAGCGGGGCGACAACCTCCTGTTCGCCGACGTCGACCTCGAGCGGCTTGCCGCCGACCGCGCCCGGCTGACCGGTTTTGCCGAGAGCGCCGCCGACCACCGCCAGCTCCTTGCCGGCTTTCGGGAGCTGGAGGTCCCGGGGGAGCTGCCGACCGCCCCCCGCCGCCTTGCCCGGCCGATCCCCCGCTTCCCGTTCGTGCCAACCGATCCCCGGCGGCTTGACGAACGGTGCGAGGAGGTCTTTGCGATCCAGGTGCGCGGCCTTGCCACCAGGCTTGCCGCAACCGGCCTGAAGCACCTGGTGATCGGCGTCTCCGGCGGCCTTGACTCGGCCCACGCCCTGCTGGTCTGCGTCGAGGCCGTTGACAGCCTTGGCCTGCCCCGCGAAAACGTCCTCGCCTACACCCTCCCCGGCTTCGGGACAACCCCCCACACCCTTGCCACCGCCCGCGCCCTCACCGCCGCCCTTGGCGTTGGCGGCGGCGAGATCGACATCAAGCCGGCAAGCGAGGCGCTCCTGCGGGCGATCGGCCATCCCGCCGCCGCCGGCGCCCCCGTCTACGACCCAACCTACGAAAACGTCCAGGCCGGCGAGCGGGCCTCCCACCTCTTCCGGCTTGCCAACCTCCACGGCGGCCTGGTGGTGGGCACCAGCGACCTCAGCGAGCTGGCGCTCGGCTGGTGCACCTACGGCGTCGGCGACCAGATGTCCCACTACGCGGTGAACAGCTCGGTGCCGAAGACCCTGATCCAGTTTTTGCTTGCCTGGAACGCCGCCCGCGCCACCTACGGCAAGGAGGTAAGCGAGCTGCTGGAGGCCGTCCTTGCCACCGAGATCTCCCCGGAGCTGCGGCCGGCCGAGGGGGAGCGGCCGGCGGCCGACTCAGAGCAGGCGATCGGCCCCTACGAGCTCGTCGACTTCTTCCTCTACTACACCCTTCGCTTCGGCTACCGCCCCTCAAAGGTCGCCTTCCTCGCCGAGCTTGCCTGGTCCGATGAGCGGGCCGGCTCCTGGCCGCCGCTGATCCCGCCCCACCGGCGCCGCGCCTTCTCAAGGGCGGAGATCAAGCGGTGGCTTGCCGTCTTCCTCGAGCGGTTCTTCAGGCTCAGCCAGTTCAAGCGCTCGGCGCTGCCCAACGGGCCCAAGGTCGGCAGCGGCGGCTCCCTTTCCCCCCGCGGGGACTGGCGGGCGCCAAGCGATGCCACCGCCGCCCCCTGGCTTGCGGAGCTGGAGGAGAACTTCCCCCTTTAGGCCGGCTGGCCGGCGCCAACCAGTGCCGCCGAGAACCGGACCGGGTAGGTTGGCGCCGGCTCCTTCAGCTCCCGCAGCTCCTTTGGCAGCCTTTCCAGTTCCCGCCTTGCCCGCCGCCTGATCTCCTCCAGCCCCTCGGCGTAGAGGGGCTTGCCGTCCTTGATGTAGGGGCGCAGCAGCGGCCGCCGCCGCTCGCCGCGCCCCGCCACCCCGAGCGCCCGCTCCCGCTCAGCTGCGCCAACGACAAGGTCCTCGACAAAGGCCCCATCCCGTTCCACCCGCACCACCTCCTTCACCCCGCCAACGGTCTCCTTGTCCACAGACCGCTTGGCAACGGCCTGCCAGCCCTCCCCCCGCCGCTGGGCAACCAGCTTGTAGACGCCGGGCAGGACCGGCACATCCCTGCTCACGCCAAGCTCGGTGCCCACCCCGAAGCTGTCGATTGGCGCCCCCGCGGCAAGCAGCCGGGCGATCTGCCGCTCCTCTAGGTCGCCGCTTGCAACGATCCGGGTGGCCTGCAGGCCGGCCTCGTCAAGGAGCCGCCGCGCCTCCCTGGAGAGGGCGAGGAGGTCGCCGGAGTCGATCCTGATCCCGTGGAGCGGCACGCCGGTCCGCCGACTTGCCTCGATCGCGTTGCGCACCCCCTGGAGGGGGTCATATGTGTCGACAAGCAGCACCGCTTCCCTTGGGTTGTCCTCCAGGAAGGCGCAGAATGCCTCAAGCTCGCTGGGGAAGGAGAGGACGTAGGAGTGGGCCATCGTCCCGACGGCGGGGATCCCGTAGCGGGCGGCCGCCGCCAGGTTGGAGGTCCCGCCGGCGCCGGCGATCCAGGCGGCCCGCGCCACCTTCAGCGCCGCGTCGACCCCGTGGTCGCGCCGCGGCGAGAAGTCGACCACCGCCTCCCCCCGGCCGGCCGCCCCGCCGCCGGCGGCAAGGACCACCCTTGCGGCCTTGCTGGCAACGGCCGTTTGAAAGACGATCTGGTTGAGCAGGACGGTCTCAAGGAGCTGACCGTCGATGCGGGGGGCGGTAACCCGCAGCAGCGGCTCGCCGGCGAAGACAACCGTTCCCTCCGGCACCGCCTCAACGCTCCCCCGAAACCGCCAGCCTGCAAGGTGGTTCAAGAGCGCCTCCGGGTAGCCAAGCGAGCGCAGGTAGGCAAGCTCCGGCTCGCCGAAGGAGAGGGAGAGGAGCAGGCCAAGGGCCGGTTGGAGGCCGGCAAAGAGCAGAAAGGCCCGCTGCGGGGGCAGGGAGCGGATGAACAGCTCGAAGACCGCCTCCTCGTTGCGGCCCCGCGCCAGGTAGCTGGCCGCCATCGTCAGCTCGTAGCGGTCGATCAGCAGGCTGCACTGAGGCGCGCCAAGTAGCTCCCCCTCCCGGGCAAGCAGCGAGCGTGAGCGCTCCGCCGCGTCCTGGCTAGGCGGGGACCCCGCCGTCGACCGGTTGGGCGGTCGTTCCTGATCGGCAGCGCTCACGCCCGTTACAGCTGTCTTGAGTCTAGCCGGCGGCCTCCCCGCCGCCAACCTCTCTGCCGCCAACCCGCACCGAGACGGGGATCCCCTGGCGGACGCTTTCGGTGACCACGCAGAACCGCTCGAAGAGGGGCAGGCACCGCTGAAGCGCCGCCTCCCCATCGGCGAGGGCGGGGCGCAGCTCGACCGTCAGCGAGCCGATCCGCAGCCTGCCCTCCTCGTTGCGGCAAAGCGTGCCGCTTACCGAGACGGTCAGCTCATCGACCTCCGCCCTCGCCCGCTGCAGGCAGTAGAGGAGGCTTGCAGCCAGGCAGTTGCCGACGGCCGCCGCAACCAGCCGGGCGGCGTTTGGGCCCGCCCCCTCGCCAAGCGGCGGCGGCTCGTCGAGGACCGCCTCCCGGCGCTCCATGCCGACCTCGCCGGCCGGATCGAAGTCGACGAGGAACCGCATCCCGCTCTCACGGCGGAGGGAGACGGTGAACCGCTCGCCCGACATCCCCTCCACTGTAATCAAATGCCGCGACCACGGCGGTCGTGTAAAACCTGAGCGGATGGCAGGGATCGCTAGAGGGAGCGCGCGCCGGGCGGGGGTTGGCTCGCCGCTTTCCCTTGCCAGGCGGTGCACCGCCCGACCGCGGGCCGCCGTTGCGCTCGGCCTGGTCGCCCTTGCCTGCGGCGCCGTCTTCGGGCTGCCGGTGATCAACCGCCTCCACACCGCGCTAAGCGACTTCGAAGACCCCTCCTCCCAAACCTACAAGGCGGCGCGGGCGATCGAACGGACGCTCCACATCCAGGACCCGGCCGGGGTGGTGGTGCTCCTGCCGATCCCCGGCAACCCCCGGACAAACGGCCGCTCCCGGGAGCTGATCGCGGCGGTGGCCGCCCTCCTTCACCGCCAGCGGGGCGTGAAGGGCGTCCAAACGGACATCACCGGCGAACTGCCCTCCCAGCTCTCCAGATCGGGGCGGGAAACGTTGATCCTCGCCTCCTTTAGGACCCGCGCGCTTGGCTACGAAGCGGCCGTCCGGCTGCGGCCGAAGCTGCGCCCGTACCACGCGCTCCTCAGCGGCGTCGACGTCGTCTTTGAAGAACTGACCCGCCGCTCCCGCTCCGACCTGGAGCGGGCCGAGCTTTACGCCCTCCCGATCCTGGCGATCCTCTCGCTGCTGGTCTTCCGCACGGTGGTTGCCGCCCTCCTGCCGCTCCTTGTCGGCGCGACCGCCGTCCTCCTCACCTTCCTCTCCCTGCGGTTGATCTCCGGCGCCCTCGACCTCTCCGTCTTCGCCTTGAACCTGGTGAGCGCCCTTGGCCTTGGCCTTGCCGTCGACTACTCGCTGTTTGTGGTCGCCCGCTTCCGGGAGGAGCTTTCGCGCGGCCTCGACCCGCCCCAGGCCGTTGCCGCGACCCTTCAGAGCGCCGGCAGGACCGTGCTCTACTCGGCGCTGAGCGTCGGCACCGCCCTTGCCGCCCTTTGCGTCTTCCCGCTCCCCTTCCTTTACTCGATGGGGATCGGCGGCTCGCTGACGGCGCTCTTCTCCGGCGCCGTCGCCCTCTTCGTCCTGCCCTCGCTGCTGCTTTTGCTCGGCCCGCGGGTGAACGCCCTGGCGATCAGGCCGGCGCGCAGCGGTCAGGAGCTTTTCTGGGGCCGGCTCGCCCGCCGGGTGATGGCCCGGCCGGGGGCCGTTGCGCTGGCCAGCGCGGCGCTGCTGATCGCCGCCGGCTCGCCGGTCTTCGCCCTTGGCCTCACCCCCGCCAACACCACCCTCCTGCCGCCAAAGACCCCCTCCCGGGTGGTCGAGGAACGGATCGAACGGCGGTTTGCCACCAACCCGGCGCTGCCGATCGACGCCGTGATCGAAGCGCCCGGCAACCGCTTCCCGGTCCTCCTGGAATACGTGGAGTTCCTCGCCAAGGTCGCCGGCTACCCCCACAAGGCACTGCTCCTCAACCTCAAGCCCGGCCAGTGGCTGATGCTGCTCAACCCAACCGGCGACCCGTTTGGCGCCCGCAACGAAGCCGCGATCGAGCGGATGCGGGAGGGGGAGGCGGTCTTTCCCACCTACGTCGGCGGGATCACCGCCTGGTTCCACGACGAGCTTGGGGCGATCGCCGGCAACCTCCCCTGGGCGCTTTTGGCGATCGTGGCCACGATGCTCTGCGCCGTCTTCGCCCTCACCGGCTCGGCGATCCTGCCGCTGAAGACCGTGCTGATGAACGGCCTCACCCTTTGCGTTGCAACGGGGGCCTTGGTGGTCTGCTTCCAGGACGGCCTTCTTGCCGGCCCGCTTGGCTTTCGCGCAAACGGCGGGATCGAGCCGGCAAACCTCACCCTCCTTTACACCGTCGCCTTCGCCCTCTCCAGCGACTACGGCGTCTTCCTGCTCGGCCGGATCAAGGAGGCCCATGACGGCGGCCTTGCCAACCGGGAGGCGGTGGCCGTCGGGATGGAGCGGACCGGCCGGCTGATCACCGCCGCCGCGCTCCTTTTCTGCGTCGCCGTCGGCGCCCTGTGCAGCGCCTCGATCCTCTCCGTCCAGGAGCTTGGCTTTGGCGCCGCCTTTGCCGTCGCCGTCGACGCCTCGCTGGTCCGCGCCTTCCTCGTCCCCTCGCTGATGGCCCTGCTCGGCAACTGGAACTGGTGGGCGCCGCCGCCGCTGCGCCGCCTCTACAACCGCCTCACCACCTCCCCCCAGGCCGAGCTTGCCCCCGCCGCCCCGCCGGGCGGGCCGTGACGGCGGGGGAGCGGTCAGCCGCCAAGGGGCTCGGCGGCAAGCTCCGGGCGGCGGCCCTCCCCATGGGCAAAGGAGATCCGGGGCAGGACGGCGGCCGCCCAGCGGGGCAGGTACCACGCCCGGTGCTCGAGGAGGCGGAGCGCAACCGGCAGCAGCAGCAGCCGCACCAGCGCCGCGTCAAGGAGCACCGCAACCCCCAGGATCACCCCCATTTCCTTGGGGGCAAGCGGGCCGGAGAGGGCAAAGGTGAAGAAGACGCCAACCATCACCGCCGCGGCGGCGAAGATCACCCGTCCGGAGTGGGCGAGGCCGCCAACAAGCGCCTCCCGGGGGTTGGCGCTGCGCTCCCAGTGCTCCTTGGCGCTTGAGAGCAGGAAGACGGTGTAGTCCATCGAGATCGCAAAGACCATCGCGAAGAAGAAGACCGGCGCCCAGGCGTCGACAAACCCCTGCGGCTGGAAGCCAAGCAGGGAGTGGAGGTTCCCTTCCTGGAAGATCAGCCGGGCAACGCCAAAGGCGGCGCCGCTTGCCAGCAGGTTTGTGAGGACGCCAAGGGCGGCAAGGGGCAGGGACTGCAGCGCGATCAGCAGCAGCAGGAAGCCGAGGCCAAGCACCACCCCGATCACCGGCGCCGTCCGGGAGGAGAGGGCTTCCTGCAGTTCAACCGCTTCCGCCTGCGGCCCGCCCACCAGCGCCAGGTCGCCAAGGCGGCGGCGAAGCGCCAGGAAGGCCGCCTTCGGTTCGCCCCGGCCGGCCCCTTCCAGGAGCTGGTAGCCGCCGCCTGCGCCAACCTCCCGCAGGCTCACCCCCACCGAGGCGGCAAGGTCGACCACCCGTTCCCGCTGCCCGGAGGGGACAACCACCTGCAGCGGCGCCGCCGCAGCCGGGCCAAAGGCCCGCTCGATCGTCAGGTAGCCCTGGCGGGCCGGGGAGTTGGCCGGCAGCACGCCCACCGCCGGCATCGCCGTCTTCAGTCCGATCACCGGCGCGGCAAGGGCGATCAGGACAAGCAGCGCCGGCAGGCCATGGGCAAGCGGCTTGCGGGCAAGCCGGCCCGCCCAGGCGCCAAACCGCCGGGAGCGGTGGACGTCGGCGCGCAGCAGGGGGAGGGCAAACCGGTCGACCGCGCCGCCCAACCTGGCAAGCACGGCCGGCAGGAGGGTGAGCGTGGCGGCCAGGACGAAGACCACCGAGAGGATGATCCCCAGCGCCATCGAGCGGAAGGCCGGGCTTCCCACCAGCATCACCGCGGAGAGGGAGACAAGCACGGTCAGGCCGCTGAACAGCACCGCCTTGCCGGCGGTGTCCATCGTCTCCGCCACGGCCTCGCGAACCGCCATTCCGGAGCCGAGGTGGGCGGAGCGGAACCGGCTGACCAAAAAGAGGGCGTAGTCGATGCCAAGCGCCAGGGCGAACATCAGCGCGAAGTTCATCGCCCAGATCGAGATCGGCGTGACCTTGGTGCCGAGGTAGAGGAGGCCGGCAGCCGACAGGAGGCCGACAAGGGTAAGCATCAGCGGCAGGCCGGCGGCGGCCAGCGAGCCGAAGGCGACGAGGAGGATCGCCAAGGTCACCGGCCAGGAGTAGAGCTCGGAGCGGAGCATCGCCTTGCGGTTTGCTTCGTTGAAGTCGGCCCAAACGGCCGCCTGGCCGGTCGGCTCCACCTTCACCCCGTCCCGCTGGAGGGCAAGCAGCTTTGGCTGCAGGTCGCCGGCGGCCTTCACCATCCCGTTTGGCCCAAGCGCCGCAACCCCCTCGACCAGGACGGTGTGGCCCCCCTTGCCAACCGGCGCCCCCTTTGCCGGGCCGATCACCGCGCGCACCGCCCCGTTTGCCGCCAGCAGCCGTTCGACCCCGGCAACCACCGAGCGGAAGGCCGGGTTGGGGTAGGCAAGCCCCTTCGAGGTGACGGCAACGACCAGCGAGTAGGAGGTCGGCCCGCCAACCTTCCGTTCGATCAGCTCCCTTGCCTGCACCGAGCGGGAGCCGGTTGCCTCCCAACCGGCTCCGGAGAGGGCGCTCTCAACGTGCACGGCAAAGAAGCCAAGGGCAAGCGCCCCAACCAACCAGACGGCGGCAACGGCCCGCCGATGGTCTGCGGCAAACGCGCCAAGCCTGCCCATCGGTCCGTAACGGCAGCGGTTTTCCATTGGAAGCTCCTTTCTCACAACTCCACGGTGGTATAGACGTTGAGAAAGGTTAGCAGCACCACAACTATCCGGTGGTGGAGTAGTCACGGTTGTTCGGCTACGATCACCTTGTGAGCGAGCAGATCCCCCACCCGATCCCCGACCAGCTTGCCGAGGTGATCGCCCGCCGCTTTCGGGTGCTTGCCGAGCCGATGCGGATCAAGCTGCTCGACCGGCTCCGGGAGGGGCCGGCCACCGTCGGCGAGCTGCAGGCCGCCCTGCAGGCGACCCAGCAGAACGTCTCCAAGCACCTTGGGGTGCTCCTTGAGGCGGGGATGGTCAGCCGCCGCAAGCAGGGCAACCACTCCCTCTACGAGATCGCCGACGAGTCGGTCTTCGCCCTCTGCGAGCAGGTCTGCGGCTCCGTCCGCCGCCAGCTTGCCGAGCTTGACGCCCTGTTCGAGCCGATCGGCTAACCGAGCGGCTTTTCGGCGACGACGATCCCGCCGTCGTGGGGGAGGGGGGTCACCTCAACCCCCTGAAAGCCGGCTCGGCGCAGCGCCGCCTCCCACCACTGGGGCGGGGCTGGGTGCTCCCCCCTTCCCGTGGCGATCCGCCAGAGGTTTCTGACCAGCCGGGCGGCGCCGGCCGGCCCCTTGCGCAAAAGGGCCGCAACCAGCCGCCTGGCAACGGCCCGGTCCCTGTCGGTGCGCAGGGAGAGGGAGAACATCATGTCGCCGATCACCGCCCTGCCCCCCGGGACAAGCACCCGGAAGACCTCGCCAACGGCAACCTCCTTGTCCCGATCTGGCAGGTGGTGGTAGCAGTAGTTGGAGAGCACAAGCTCAAAGGAGCCGTCGGGAAAGGGAAGCTTTCTGGCATCGCCGACAACGGTCTCGACGGCCAAGCCGCAGGCCGCCGCCCGCCTGGCAAGCCGCCTGGTGGCCGCCCCGTTGCGGTCCAAGCCGACGGCGCGGGCCCCGCAGCGGGCGGCGGCAAGGGTGAGCAGGCCGGTCCCGCAGCCGACGTCAAGCACCCTTGCCCCCGGCCAGGGGGCGGCCCGGGCGATGATCAGGTCGCGCAGCTGGCGAAAGGCCGGGCTTTCCGCCAGCCGCTCCACCGCCTCGGCCAGCCGCTCGTCGTCCAACCGGAGTTCCCCGTGGCTGCCTGCCGCCATACTGGCAGGGTCCCTGCCGGAGGGTGCGCTTGGCTAAAGAAACGATTAGACACCGCTTAGGGTCAAGGCGCAGGCGCCGGCGCCGGGCCGTTGTCCTTGGCCTGCTGCTCGCCTGCGCGGCGGCGGCAATCGCCGTTGCCGCCAGCCCATCGGCCAGCCGCCGCCCGGCCAACCATCCCGGCAAGGGCGGGCAGCGCCGGCCGGCCGGCGGGCCGCCCTACCCGGTCGGCCTCTACGTCGCCCGCTACACCGAGCCGGGCAAGACCGTCACCTACGCAACGGGGGAAACGGCCCCCCGCTCGCTGCTCACCTACATCCGCTACCCGGCGCTGCGCTCCGGCCTCGACGCCCCCCCTGCGCCGGGCAGCTTCCCGCTTGTGATCTTCGGCCACGGCTTTGCCAAGGCCCCCTCCTTCTACGCCCCCCTCCTCTCCCGGATCGCCGCCGCCGGCTTCATCGTCGCAAGCCCCCTTTTCCCGCTTGAGAACCCCGAAGCCCCCGGCGGCCCGCTCCGCTCCGACCTGCCCAACGAGCCGGCCGACGTCGTCTTCCTCCACAGCCGGCTGCTTGCCGAAGCCGAAAACCAAAGCTCCCCCCTCTACCGGCTGATCGATCCGCAGGCCGTTGCCCTCGCCGGCCAGTCCGACGGCGGGGACGTCGCCCTCACCGTCGCCTACGGCGCCGAAGAAGCCAACCCCTGGGTGAAGGCGGTGGTGGTCTGGTCGGGGGCCCAGCTGCCCGGCGCCACCTACAGCTGGCACGCCGGCGAGCCACCGCTCCTCGCCACCCAGGGAACTGCCGATCCGATCAACCTGCCGGCCGAAACAACGGCCTTCTTCAAAGGGGCCGCCCCGCCCAAGTACCTGGTCTGGCTGACCGGGGCAGGCCACCTTGGCCCCTACTCCGGACAGCCCCCCTACAGCGAAGTGGTCGCCCAGAGCACGATCTGCTTTCTGCGCCTCTACCTGCTTGGCCGCTGCTCGGCGCAGCGGCTTGCCCAGCTGGCGGACCGCCCCGGCATCTCCTACCTTGAAGGGAGCCGATGACCTACCGCGGACGAAGAGCGGCAACCGCCGCGCTGGCGGCCCTCTCCCTTGGCCTTGCCGGCTCCCTTGCGGCAGGCGCCCCGGCCAGCCGTCGCCGTCCTCCCGCCCACCCCGCGCGCGGGCGGCCGGTCGCCCAGCTTCCCCGCCCGGCCCCGCCGCCCCCGCCGGGCACCCTTCCCCAAACCCGCGCCCTGCCGCCGGGAAGCGGCCCGGCGGTCAGGCGGCTGGGCGAAGCCGTCCTTGCAGCCGCTGCCGCCAACCGCAGCGAACCGGCGCAATCCGTCTTCTTCCCCCTTGCCGCCTACCTTCAGGTGAAGGCAATTGAAGACCCGCAGGCCGACTACCGCAACCGGCTGCTTGGCGAGCTGCGGCTCGATCTGGAAGCCGCCCACCGGCTGATCGAGGAAGGGGGCGGCAAACCGACCTTTGTCTCCCTTCAGATCCCCGAGCGGTACGCCCACTGGGTTGAACCGGGCACCTGCTACAACCGCGTCGGCTACTGGGAGGTCCCCAACTCCCGCCTGCTCTACCGCCAGGACGGCGAGCTTCGCTCCTTTGGCCTGGCCTCGCTGATCTCCTGGCGGGGCGTTTGGTACCTCGTCCACCTCGGCGGGGTGGAACGGCCCGCCGACGAAGGGCTGATCGACGAACCGGCGATCGGCCCCGGGACCTCCCGCTACCTGGCCACCTGCTAAGGGGCGAAGAAGCCGGAGCCGATCGCCAGCTCAACCGGCCCGCCGAGGAGCGGCCGGACCACGAGCTTGCCCTTCCCCACGCCAACGACCGGGCAGCTTTCCCGGCCAAGCCGCTTGGCTTGGAGGGTGATGCTGCCGCTTGCAGCCTTCAGGTGGCTGGGGAGGGTAAGCCGCGCCTTTCCCTTGGAGACGGCCAGCTCCCTTGCCGCCAAGCGCAGAAGGAGCCTGCGGCTGACCGTCCTGCCGCCCCCTTCCCGGCTGAGGTAAACGGCGACGATCGCCTGCTTGCCGGCCCGGCGGGCAAAGACCGCCCCGCTTGCCGGCCCGGCGGCCGTTGCGGCAAAGAGGGAGGGGGGCGCGGGACAGCGCAGCGGCGGGGAGGGGGGCGGCCCTTCCTGGGGACAGCCGCTTGGCAGTGAGGGGTTTGGCAGGAGGGCGTAGGCGGCCGAGAACCGCTTCACCACCAGCCTGCCAACCTTGCCGGGGAGCTTCACGACCAGCCGACCCGTGGCCGCGCCGTGGGCGCCCAGCGCTGCGCCGAGCACCGCACAGCCGTCCTTGGCCTTCACCTCCCGCTCAATCCGCAGGTAAACCCTGCCAAGGCCGCCGATCGGCTTGGCGGCGCCAACGATCAGCTGCTTGCCGGCCGCCCTTGCCGCAAGGGGCACGTGGAGGGCAAGCCGGTCGACCTCCGTCGCCCCGCCCGGCCGCCGGGCGATCAGCTCAACGGCCAGGTTGGCCGCGCCGAACTGGGTTGAGCCGCCGGAGGCGAGGACCGCCACCTTCACGCCCTTTGCCCTGCCCACGGCCACGGCCAGGGGGGCTTCCCCTCCCTGGGCGGCCGCCCCGCCGCTGGCAAGCAGGCCGCAGAGCAGGCCGGTCACCGTCCCAGCGCAAGCTCGCCAAAACACGTTGCCTCCCTTCATCTGCACAGGGGTTGGGGAAGCCAATCCTAACCGGCCTGCTCCGGCACCGGGGCCTGCGCCTCGGGAGCCGACGGCGGCATTGGCGGCGCCTCCACCAGCAGCGGCTCGCCGTCCGGCTGCCAGAGGCAGATCGCATCGCCGCCGCGCCGCTTGGCGGCGTAAAGGGCTTGGTCGGCGGCGGCGTAGAGGGAGTCGAACTCGGCGGCGGCACCGCCGGCCACCCCAAAGGAGGCGGTGATCCTCAAGCCGGCAATCGGCGCCTCGGCAAGGGCCTGGCGGAGCCGGCGGGCAACGCCAAGGGCGTCCTCGGGGCCAACCCCCTCCAGCAGGGCGATGAACTCCTCGCCGCCGAACCGGTAGACCGACTCGAAGGCCCGCAGCCGCTTGCGCAGCCGGTAGCCAAGCTCCCGGAGCACCGCGTCGCCGCGGGCGTGGCCGTAGGTGTCGTTGACCCGCTTGAAGCGGTCGACGTCAAGCAGGACGACGGAGAGCGCCAGGCCGGGACGGTGGCCAAGCTCCGCCACCCGGGCGTTCAGCGCCTGACGGTTGAACAGGCCGGTCAGTTGGTCGATGATCCCCAGGCCGCGGTAGTCGATCGTCGAGCGGCCGACCGCCACCCCGATCCCGCCGATCGCCGCGGTGATCGCGACGTAAAGGCAGAGGATCCCCGGGGCGGTGACCAGCAGGTGCTCGGCCCGGGCGGCGGCGGTTGCCGCCATCAACAGGACGGTGTAGAGGACCCCGATCGCCACGCCGCGGGGCGGAAAGACGGCGGAGGAGCCGACCAGCAGCAGGAAGAGCAGCGGCCCGGCAACGATCATCGGCTTGCTGGCGATCAGCGCCGAGACGCCGAAGGAGCCCTGAAGCCCCAGCCACGCGCCGCCAAGGGCAAGCTCCGGGCGACGGAGCTTCTCAAGGCGGTGCTCGGTGAGGATGTAGGCGACGGTCATCAGGCAGGGGAGGATCATGATCTGCCAGCCGAATTCCCAGGCGCTTGCCAGGCCGACGATAAAGCCGAAGGCAAAGGCCGGCTTCGCCCGCTCCCGCAGCCGCTTGTTCAGCTCAAGCAGCTGGCGGCGCTCGACCTCGTCCTGAACCAGCCAGCTGCCCGACTGCTCCCGCTGGGCCCGCTGCCACCGCTCGAAGCTTTCCTCCGGAACGGGCGGGGCGCTGCGCCGCTCAAACTGTTCGGCAAGCGCTTCCATCGCTTCTTCCCGGCGGGCCTTGGCCGGGTCCTCCCTCCCGGCAAGCGGCCAGATCCGCACCGTGTTGCCGCCGCCCCGCTTTGCCTCGTAGAGGGCGCGGTCGGCTTTGCCAAACAGCTTGCTGAACTGGAACGGCTCCCGCTTGTCGGAGACCGCAACGCCAAAGGAGATCCGCACCGCCATCCCCTCGATCGCCCTGGCCGCCACCGCCGCCCTGATCCGCTCGGCAAGCTCGGCCGCCTGCTGCCTGGTGGCATCGCCGATCAGCACGACAAACTCCTCGCCGCCCAGCCGGTAGGCGCTTGCCTGCGCTCCCGTCACCCGCCTGATCCGGTTGCCGATCTCGCGCAGCACCCGGTCGCCGACGGCGTGGCCGCGGCTGTCGTTGATCCCCTTGAAGTTGTCGGGGTCGCCCACCAGCAGGCCAACCGGCCGTCCGCTTGTCCGCGCCTGGTGCTCAAGCTCGGCAACCCGCGCCCGCAGCGCCAGGCGGTTGGGCAGGCCGGTGAGCGGGTCGACGATCGCGCTGTCCCTCGTTGCAAGCTCAAGGGAGGCAACCACCAGCGCCACCCCGCCGGCGCAGATCAGCGCCTCAAGCGGGTAGACAAGGCCAAACGGGTTTGCCTCCACCCCCGTCAGGTCAAAGCCAAGGGCAACGCCAACCAGCAGCGCCGCCGCCAAGACGATCCCCACCACGGCGGCGCGCGGCGGGAAGACCATGCAAAGGAGCAGGGTTGGGATGACCATCACCGCCAGCAGGTAGAGCCGGGGGGCGCGGGCGAGCACAAAGGCGCCGGCGATCCCGGCGCTGACCGCCAGGTTGCAGCAGAACAGCCACAGCTCCGGCCGGCTGAACCGCGGCAGCCGCCCCTGAAGCAACCAGAAGACCGCAAGCGGGGGGAGAACCGGCGCCATGATCGACCAGCCGAAGTGGGCGGCGGCAACGAGGCCGGCGGCAACCAGCAGCGCGGAGATCGCAGCCTCCGTGGCGCGAAGCCGCCGGCTCATGTCCAGCAGTCGGCTGCGCTCCCCTTCGTCCCGGCAGGTCAACCAGCCCTCCACGCTAAGTGGTTCGGCCGATCTCCCGGCTCGCTTAACGGCCAACGCCCCTTTTTGGGCAAACCTTCAACGAAGCGGAGGACCCTCGACCGGTTTCGCGGTAGGGTAGGCGGGGATGCTGCGCCAGCACCTCGGCAAGGCAGAAGTTGGCAACGGTTAGCTCGACCAGGCAGCTCGGCAGGGGCGAGGGCCACGCCCTCGGCCGGGTGCAGCGCTTCTTCCACGGCCTGGCGACGGTGGTCGTCCGCGGCCGCTACGCCGTCCTTGTGCTCTGGCTGATCGCCGTCGGCGCGGCAAACGCCGCCCTGCCCTCCCTCTCCCGGGAGGTGAACAACGAAAACTCCGCCTTCCTGCCGGCCTCGGCGCCAAGCCAGCGGGCAACCGAACTGGCAACGCCGCTGCTTGGCGGCAAGCACGGCTCGGTGCTTTTGATCGTCGCCGGCCGGGAAGGGGGGATCACGCCCCAGGACGCGGCGCTGGTCAAGCAGCTTGCCGCCGAGCTGGCCAAGCTACCAAAGGTTCGCTCGGTGCAGTACGGCGGGATCTCGGCCAACGGCCAGGCCGCCCAGCTCCGCCTCCAGGTGGCGATCCCGCCAAACCAGATCGAACGGCAGCTGACCCTGATCGAAGCCGTTGAAAAGCGGATCACCGCCCTTCCCCATGACCCGGGGCTGAAGATCGCCCCTGCCGGCCAGATCGCCACCGCCGTTGCCAACCAGCGGGCCGCCAACCGCACCGGCAAAAAGGTCCAGGAGTACTCGGTGCTGTTGATCATCGTCCTTTTGCTTGCCGTCTTCAGGGCGCCCCTTGCCGCCCTTGTGACGATGCTCCCCCCGTTCCTGGCGCTGGCGATCGCCAACCGGGTGATCGGCTGGCTGGGCGCCCACGGCCTCTCGATCTCCTCCGTCACCCAGGTGCTGTTGATCGTCCTGCTGCTGGGCGCCGGCACCGACTACGGCCTCTTCCTGGTCTTCCGCGTCCGGGAGGAGCTGCGCGAAGGGCGGGAGCCGAAGGAGGCGGTGGTCAGGGCGCTGACCAGGGTTGGCGAGTCGATCACCGCCTCGGCAAGCACCGTTGTCCTCGCCCTGCTCACCCTCCTGCTTGCCTCCTTCGGCCTCTACCACGACCTTGGCGCCCCGCTTGCGATCGGGATGGTGATCGCCCTGGTGATGGGGCTTACCCTGCTGCCGGCGCTGCTGGCAATTGCCGGCCGGGCCGCCTTCTGGCCGACGATCCCAAGGAAGGGCGGCAGGCAGCAGGGGTGGTGGGGTCGGGTGGCCGCCCGGCTGGTCTCCCGGCCGGCCCTTACCCTCGGCCTAGGCGTCGGCCTGTTCGCCCTGCTTGCCCTTGGCGCCCTCGATTACCGCTCCGGGGGCTTTGGCGGGGCGACGACGGCGCCGGCCGGCTCCAAGGCCGCCCTCGGCAACGCCCTGCTCAGGCGCGACTTCCCGCAGACTGCAGCCAACCCGGCAAACCTGATCTTCGCCTTCCGCCGGCCGGTCTACCTTGAACCGGCTCCGCTGCAGCGGATCGGCGCCGCCCTTGCCTCCTCCCGCGCCTTCCGCCAGCTTGCCGGGCCGCTCGACCCCAACGGGACCACCCTCTCCCCCGCCCAGCTGACCGCCCTCTACCGCCGCCTCGGTCCCCCGCAGCGGCTGCCGCTTCTGGAGCCGCCCGGCCTGGGGATCGCCAAGCCCCTCTACAACGCCTACCGGGCGACGGCCCAGTTCATCTCCGCCGAAGGGACCGTGATCCAGTTCGAGGCAACCCTTACCGTCGGCTCCCAGCAGAGCACCGCCGCCCTAAACGCAACGGCGCGGATCAGGCGGATCGTCGCCGCGGCGGCAGCGGCCGGGGGCGCGGTGCGCAGCGGCCTTGCCGGCGAGGCGGCCGCCCTCTACGACGTCTCAACGACGGCAAACAACGACCTGGTCCGGATCATCCCGGTGGCGGCGGTGGCGATCACCCTGCTGCTGGCGGCCGTCCTGCGCTCCCTGGTGGCGCCCCTTTACCTGATCGTCTCGGTGGTCCTCTCCTACCTTGCGGCGCTTGGCCTCTCGACCTTGGTCTTCATCACGATCGGCGGCGAAGGGGGGCTTGTCTTCATCCTTCCCTTCCTGATGTTCGTCTTCCTGCTCGCCCTTGGCGAGGACTACAACATCCTGGTGATGACCAGGATCAGGGAGGAGGCCCACTCCCTGCCGCTCCGCCAGGCCGTCGTCCGGGCGATCGGCAGGACCGGGACAACGGTCACCTCCGCCGGCGTGATCCTCGGCGGCACCTTTGCCGTCTTCGGGATCTTCGGCGCCGGCGGCTCCAACAGCCACCAGCTGCAGGCGATCGGCTTCGGCCTTGCCGCCGGGATCCTGATGGACACCTTCATCGTCCGCAGCCTGCTGGTCCCCTCCCTGGTGATCCTGCTGGGCAGGATCAACTGGTGGCCCTCCTCCCTTGGGGGAGAGCGGCCATCCCGATCGCTGCCAAGCAATCAACCGGCGCTGCGCCAAGCCGACTAAGCGCCGCCGGGAGCGTGCCGATCATATGGACGTGAGCTGCAACCACCGGTTTAGCCAGACGGGCGTCTCCCGGCTTGCTCGCGACAGCGGGGAGCTTGTCCTGGCCGTCTGCTGCGACCGCTGCGGGGCGCAGCTGCGGGAGGTGGGGCGGATCCCCTACCGTCCCCAGCCCCGCCGCCTCTACGTCCACCTCGTCGAGCTGACCGCCAGGGAGCTTGGCCTCGAGCAGGCCAAGGTGGAGCGGCTGCGGCTTGCCGCGCTGCGGGAAGAGCCGGGGATCGATGGCCTTGAGGGGGAGGTCCTCGACCTCTGCAAGGCAAGGCTTGGCAAGGGCGTTGGCCGCAGCTCCTACCGTCCCGAGGTTCGCGACGCCGTCCAGCGGGCTTGGGAGCGGCACGACCGCCGCCTCGATCGCGCCGCCGCCTAGCGGCGCGCTAAAACCGGCGGCTCCGTTAGATTGGCGCAGGTGAGCGGCAAGGGAGCCGTTGGGAAGCTGCGCGAGGCCTTCCGTCTGGAAGGGGGGCTTGGCGTGGGAGGGGGGAGCCTGGCGACGGCGCTTGCCCCCCTGCGGCCGGCCATCTACCGCCGCCGGGAGGCGTTTATCGCCGCCCTCCTTGCCGTGGCCACGGCGGAGGGGCTGCGGCTGCTCGTCCCGGTCGGCGTCGACACGGCGGCCCAGCTTTACCAAACCGGCCGGTTCCTGCACAGCGGCTTTCAGTTCTGGGACAACTACTGGTACGACGGCCGCTACACCTTCGTCGACTACTCGCTGCTCTACTTCCCGATCGCCTCGCTGATCGGCGAGGTGCCGACGGTGCTGGCGACCCTGGCCGCAAGCGGCTACCTGTTCGCCCGGCTGGTCGCCGACCGGTTTGGCGTCTCCGGGCGGTGGCCGGTGCGGGCCTTTGCCTTCTGCGCGGCCGTTGTCGTCTGGATCTCCGGGGAGTACCCCTTTGCGCTGGGGATGGCGCTTGGCCTGGCGGCGATCTCCCTGCGCAACAGCAGAAGGCTGCCGATCGCCGGGCTGGTTGCCCTTGCCTCCCTGCTGGCAAGCCCGCTTGCCTTCCTGCTGCTGGCGGTGGCGGTGGTTGGGATCGCCACCGGCGGCGGCCAGCTGCGCCGGCTGCTGCGAGCAGACGTCCTGCTTGGCCTGCTCCTCTGCGTTGCCGTCGGCGGCCTGATCCAGCTTGCCTTCCCGCTCGAAGGCTCCTTCCACTTCAGCGGCTGGGCGCTCCTGCAGGTCCTTGCCCTCACCGCCCTTGCCTTCTTCTGCGCCCGGCGGCTTTCCGGGGTGGGGGTGATCAAGGGGCTGTTTGCGGCGATGGCCCTTACCGCCCTGGTCAGCTTCTTCTTCGAATCGCCGCTTGGCGGCAACGCGACCAGGCTTGCCGACTACACCGCCGCGCCGCTGATCTGGATCCTCCTCTCCAGGCAGCTGAAGGAGGGGGGGTTGAGCAGGGCGACGGCCGGCCTGCTTGGCGGGCTCGCCCTCTGCGGCCAGCTTGCGCCCAACCTGGTGACCGCCTCCCTGACGCTTTCGGTGAAGGCCGCCGAACCGACCTTCTGGCGGGGGGCGATCGCCTTCCTGCGCGCCCACAGCAACCCCGACTACCGGGTTGAGGCCGTCGACACCTCCGGCCACTGGGAGGCCTACTACCTCCCCGCCGCCGGGATCCCGATCGTCCGCGGCTGGTTCCGCCAGGACGACTTCCCCGACAACGCGATCCTCTACCGCCCCCAGATCACCCCTGCGCAGTACCAGGCCTGGCTGCGCCGCTCCGCAGTCCACTACGTCGTCCTGCCCCACACGACCCTCGACTACAGCTCGAAGGCGGAGGCCGCCCTGCTTGCCTCCGGCCGCAGCGGCCTGAAGGTCGTCTACGCCAACCCCTACACCACGATCTACGAACTGCCCCACCCCACCCCGCTGCTCACCGGCCCGCCCCAGGCAAAGGCGACCGTCCTGCGCCTCGGCCACGCCTCGCTGACCGTCTCCGTCTCCCGGCCCGGCGTCTTTCGCCTTGCGATCAACTACACCCCCTACTGGCGCAGCGAACCGCGGGGGGCGGCCTGCATCGCCGAAGGGGAAGGGCCCGGCCTATCGACCCTGGTCGTCTACAACCCAGGCCCGGTCAGGCTCCGCTTCGATCCCACCCTCCCCGCCCTGCTCGGCGACCGCAGCCAAAGCTGCCCGCTGCCCTAACCGCTCGCCCCGGCGGCGAACGCCCGTCCGCCAGCGGCTGACCGTCCGCCGCAGGCCAAGGTAGCCGGCGACGCCGGGGACGGTCGGCAGCCAGAAGGAGATCAGCCGGTAGACGATCACCCCCAGCACGGCGCGGGCGGGGGACAGCCCGAAGCCGATTGCAACCCCGATCATCCCCCCCTCAACCCCGCCGATCCCGCCCGGAAGCGGCAGCAGGGAGCCAAGCGTCCCGAGGAAGTAGACCATCACCACCACCGCCAAGGCCGGGTGGCCGCCAAAGGCGCGAAAGCCGCAGTAAAGGACGGAGAGGTCGAACCCCCAGTAGGCGGCGGCGCCAACCGGGGCAAGCAGCCGGCTGGCCCCGCTCCCGCCAACGCCCAGCGCGGCAAGGGCCTCGCGGGTGCCGCCGTGCACCCAGAGGTGGGACTCCCTTGCCAGCCGCGCCATCCTGCCCCGCGGCTCCCGGCCGCTTGGCACGGCAAACAGGGAGAAGGCAACGACGGCCAGGATCGCCGCCGTCGCGCAGACGGCCGGCAGGACGGTCAGCGCAAAGCTGCCGCCGCCGGGGAACAGCCCGGCCCACAGGCCGTAGCCGACGACGGCAAGGGCAAGCAGGTAGAAGGCGTACTGCACCACCAGCACCGCCACCATCCGGGTGCCAACCGCCCGCCGGCTCAACCCGGCCTGGCTGAGCGCCCAGGCGGTGACGGCAAAGCCGCCGGCGCCGCCGGTGGCAAGCAGCCGCAGGGCGGCGATCCCGGCAAGCGGGATCTGGAGGCTTGCCTTGAAGCCGACGTGAGGGAGATCGCGGGCTACCACGCTCCAGAACAGGAGGGCGTAGCCAAGGAGCGAGAGCAGCTCCAGCAGGCAGCCGACGGCGAGCCACACCGGGTCGCCGTCGCGCAGCCGTCGCAGCTCGTGGGAGAACCCTTCAACGGAGCCGGCAAGCAGGTAGAGGCCGCCGATCGCCGAGAGGGTGAGCGCGACCAGGACCACCAGCCTGCGTCCGCCCAACCGCGGGCGGTCCGCGGCCCCCTCCTCGGTTTTCCCATGGGGCCTGGCCATCGCCCGTCGTCCTTGTCTTTTCAAGGGTAGACCTTGAAAAGGGCGACGGCCGCCTCGCCTTTAGGCCGCCTCCGCGATGGCCGCCTCCTCAACGGCCTGCGCCTGCGCCTGCGCCGGCGTCTCGCCCTCCTGGCCGTAGATGAACTTGCCGCCGCGGGCAAGGGAGGCGACGGCTGCCACCAGGCAGCAGCCAAGGGCGAAGTAGAAGACCTCGTGGATCCCCTTTGCAAACGGCCCGGAGACAAGGGCGGGGAAGAACCGCTTGCCGGTCAGGTAGGCGGCCCGCTGGGCCGGCAGGGTGTGGAGGATCGGATGGAGGAGGGTGCCCATCGGGTTGTAGCCGAGGAAGGCGGCAAACAGCGTCCCAACCGGCGGCAGCTTTGCCAGGCGGGCGGCGTAGGAGGAGGGGACCGACTGGGCGGTAAGGCCGTGGTAGAGGGCGGAGGGCAGCGTCGAGGAGAGCCCGATGATGATCAGCGAGAAGAAGATCCCGATCGAGAGGACCATCGCCGAGTTCTGGAAGGTGCCGGCCATCCCCGCCCCGGCGCCCCGCTGGTCGGGGGGCAGGCTGTTCATGATCCCGGCCTGGTTGGGCGCGGCAAACAGCCCCATCGCCAGCCCGTTGAGGAGGATCAGCAGGGCAAAGGCCCAGTAGGGGAAGTTGACCGGCAGGGTGATCAGCAGGCCGAAGGTGGCGGCGGCAACGATCATCCCCCCGGTTGCAAACGGCCTGGCGCCAAACCGGTCGGCAAGCCTGCCGGCAACCGGCCCGGCGATCAGGAACCCGAAGGAGAGGGGGAGCATGTAGATCCCGGCCCATAGCGGCGTCTGGGAGAAGGAGTAGCCGTGGATCGGCAGCCAGATCCCCTGCAGCCAGATGATCAACATGAACATCAGGCCGCCCCGGGCAAGGGAGGCAAGCAGGGAGGCGAGGCTCCCGGCGGTAAAAGGCCGCACCCTGAACAGGGAGAGTCGGAACATCGGCTGCGCCACCCGCAGCTCGACGAACACAAAGGCGATCAGCAGCGCCACGCCGCCGGCCAGCTCGCCGATCACCTCCGGGTTGGTCCAGCCCATCGAGTGGTGGCCGTAGGGGAGGATGCCGTAGGTGATCCCAACCAAGGCGGAGATCAGGCCGGCGCCGAAGGTGAGGTTGCCAAGCCAGTCGATCCGGGCGGCGCTGCGCACCCCCCGCTCCTGGAGCTTGAGGTAGGCCCAGACGGTGCCAAACAGGCCGAACGGAACGGAGACCAGGAAGACAAGCCGCCAGTTCACGGGCGCCAGCACGCCCCCCAGCACAAGGCCGATGAAGGAGCCGGCGATCGCCGAGACCATGTTCACCCCCAGGGCAAGCCCCCGCTCCTCCGGCGGGAAGGCGTCGGTGAGGATCGCCGAGGAGTTCGCCATCAGGCAGGCGCCCCCGATCCCCTGGACGATCCGCATCGCGATCATCCAGCTGGCGCCGCTGCCCCCCTTCATCCAGGTGAGGGAGAGCATGATCGAGCCGAAGGTGAAGACCGCAAAGCCGAGGTTGTAGATCCGCACCCTGCCGTAGATGTCGCCGATCCGCCCAAGGCTGACGACCAGCACCGCCATCACAACCATGAACCCCATCAACATCCACAGCAGGTAGCTGGTGTTGGCGGGGATCAGCGGGTTGAGCCTGATCCCCCGGAAGATGTCGGGGAGCGCGATCAGGACGATCGACTGGTTGATCGTCGCCATCAGGATCCCCAACGTGGTGTTGGAGAGGGCCACCCACTTGTAGTGGTCGGGGTGGTTGGTGGCGTGGTGGAGATGGCGGATCCGCACGACCAGCCCCTTCACTTGATCGGCACCTCCTTTGCCGGGACGGTGTGCTCGTTGAGGAAGGCGAGGGTGCGCGCCCAGGCGCTGCGGGCTGCAGCCGGGTGGTAGGAGGGCCGGCTGTCGTTGAAGAAGGCGTGGCCGGCGCCGGCGTAGGTGTGCGTCTCGAGGCTCTTGCCAAGCCGGTTGGCCGCCTCTTCAAAGGCCGGAACCGAGGCGTTGATCCGCTCGTCGCGCTCGCCGTAGTGGCCAAGGAAGGGGCAGCGGGCCCGCTCAAGCTCCTCGGCCGGGGGCGAGGCGCCGTAGAAGATCACGGCGCAGGCAAGCTCCGGTTCCCGGCAGCCAAGCAGCGCCGCCAGGCCGCCCCCAAGGCAAAAGCCGATCGCCCCAACCGGCCCGGCGCAGAACTGCTGGCTGCGCAGGTGGGCGCAGCCGGCCTGCAGGTCGGCGATGTAGCGCTCCATCGGCCGGGCCGGGTCGAACAGCGCCCCCAGGGTCTCCCGCACCTCCCCCTGCTGGGGCTCGGGAAGCCGGGAGAGGTGCTCCTCCCGGCTTCCCGGGTCAAGCCAGGCCTGCTGGGGGATCGAGTCGAGGAAGCCCTTTGCCTGCTCGATCCGCTGGGGGGAGAGGGGGGCCGGCCGCCCCCCATGGGAGTAGAGGTCGACGGCAAGGGCGGCGTAGCCGGCGGCGGCAAGCCGCTCGCTGACGTCGACGATGTGGCCGTCCGGCCCCCAGACCTCCTGGATCACCAGGACGCCGGGCAGCTCGGAGGCCCCCTCCGGTCGGGCGAGGTAGGCGGAGACCTCCGCCCCTTCGCTTTGAAAGCTGATCCAACCTTTCTCCAGCTTCACGGCCTTCCTTTCCGTTGGACGTAAACCACCTTACCAAACCTTACGTTTACGTAAGCACCGTTAGTAGGCGGCAGCCAGCTCCCGCGCCCGGGCAAGCCGCCGTTCGGCCGCTTCCCGCCGCCTCAGCGCCTCGGCCGTCCGCCGGGCCGTCTCCAGCGCGTAGCGGCCGGTTGTGGCGATCCCCAGGACCACGATCGCCGCGCCAAGGGCGACGACGATCCACCAGGCGGGATGGGTTGCCGCCGCAAACCGGGGCGAGACGACCCCCGAGACCGACCCGGCTGCAACCACCCCCAGCACCGCCACGCCAAGCGTCTGACCGACCTGCCTGCTCGTCGAGGCGACGGCGGCGGCAACGCCGGCCTGCTCCGGCGGCATCCCGGAGACGGCCGTGTTGGTGATCGGCGGGTTGATCAGGCCGAAGCCGGCGCCGAAGCAGAAGTAGGCGCCAAGCAGGTAGCCGCTGTCCGTTGTCGGGGTGATCCGGGTGAGCATCAAGCCGGCGGCGGCAAGCAGCAGGCCGCCAAGGGCAAGCGGGATCCGCGCCCCCCGCCGGCCGGTCAGCCTGCCGGAGAGGGGGGCGAGGAGGAGGGTCATCCCCGCCATCGGCAGCGTGTAGATCCCGGCGTGGAGCGGGGAGAGGCCGCGGACCGACTGAAGGTAGAGGGTGTTGAGCAGCAGGAAGCCGCCCTGGCAGGCGAAGGCGAAGACGGCGATCGCCGAGGCGCCGGAGAAGGGCAGGCTCTTGAAGAAGCGGGGCTGGATCAGCGGCTGGTTGGCGTTCAGCTCCCAGCCGAGCAGCCCGGCAAGGGAGACGGCGGCGACGGCAAACAGCGCGATCACGTCGGCGGCGCCAAAGCCGTGCTCGCCGCCGGCGATGATCGCGTAGGTGAGGCTTGCCAGGCCGACGATCACCAGCACCTGTCCGGGCAGATCGATCGGCCGCGGCCGCAGCGCCCGGGACTCGGGGACGAACAGGGTGGTGAGGATCAGCGCCGCGGCGACCACCGGGACGTTCACGAAGAAGACGGCCCGCCAGCCCAGGGAGTCGACCAGCGCGCCGCCCACCACCGGCCCGAGGGCAAGGGAGAGGCCAACCATCGCCCCCCAGACGCCGATCGCCTGCGCCCGCTCGCGGGGATCGTCGAAGACGTTGCGGATGATCGACATCGCCACCGGGTTGAGCATCGACCCGCCCACCGCCTGAAGCGCCCGGAAGGCGATCAGGGCGCCGATCGAGGGGGCGAGGCCGCAGGCAAGGGAGCCGAGGCCAAACAGGGAGAGGCCGATCCGAAAGACCCTCCGCCTGCCGACCCGGTCGGCCGTGGAGCCGGAGAGGAGCAGGAGGCTGGCCAGCACGACGGTGTAGGCGTCAACCGTCCACTGCAGCTCCGAGAAGCCGGCGTGCAGCTCCCGGCGGATCGAGGGGAGCGCGACGTTGACGATCGTCACGTCCAGGCCGACGATCAGCAGGCTCATCGAGCAGATCAAAAGGACGGCGATCCGCCTGCTGCGCGGCAGATGGGCGTGCAGTTCGCCGTCGCCCGCAAGCGCCACCGGCCGGTTGGTCGGAGGAGTCCCGTTGGCTTTTGTCAAGGAGGCTTGCTTCATCACTTGAAGCAAGCCTAGCAATACCTGACGTTTACGTAAAAAGCGGTTTAGTCTTCAAGCTCCTCCTCCGGCAGGTCCTCCGGGAGGGGGATCTCCTGGGGAGGGCCGGGCTCCTCGTCGGCAAAGGAGCGGAAGGCTTCCCCGTCCCGGGAGCGATGCTCGCCGGAAGCCCCGATCGCCAAAACGGTGACCGGGCGGCGGGTGCGGTTGACAAGCTGGCGGCGGACCTGGGCCGGCACGCGCACCGCCTCCCCCTCCTCCAGGCGGAGCTCCTCCCCCTCAAGGAGCAGGGTGAGCCTGCCGGAGAGGACAAGGTAGACCTCCTCCTGCTCCTGGTGGCGGTGGACCCTGCCCCGCTGGCCGGGGCCAAGCACGATCTGGTTGAGGCCAAAGGAGCTCACGCCAAGCTCGTGGCCGATCCGGACAAACCGCTCGCCTGCCTCCTCCCGCAACCGTGTCCGTTGCACCCCTTCAGCCATAACCCGATCTTCGCAAAAAAAGCGGGCGGCCTCGGCCGCCCGCTTCGGTAGCGGTTTCCCGCTTTAGGCCCGGGCAAAGGTCTCCTCGGCCTTCCGCTCCCCCGAGCCACGCAGCTCCAGCGCGTGGACAACACGCTCGCTGGTGAGCTCGTGGATCGTCAGGCCGATCACCGCCAGGGCCGTGAAGGCGATCGCGGAGGCAAAGATCAGCCAATCGGCGGTGTGAGCGCTAAAGACCCGGCTTGCCACCAACGTCCAGATCGCCAGGACCGCCTCGGCGCCGCCGACGACCCGCTGCGCCAAGGGCGGCAGGAGGATCGTCGCCAGCCCCAAGGCAAGGGCTGCAAGCGACAGCCCGAAGCCGATCCAGGCGACGGTGTGGTAGGCGAAGGCCCGGCTTGCAACGACCAGAAAACCGCCGATCAGCGCCATCGTCAGGTTCGCCAGATAGCGAGGGTTCATCCTGCACCTCCTTTCCGCTTGCGAACTCTGCTCTCGGCAGTTCCCAGCAGGATTATAGCGTTGATTAGGGACACTAATGCTAAGGGGCGCTAAGCTACGTGGCAATGCAAGGCGGGGAGCAGGGGGACACACCGGAGCAGCGGTTTGCGGAGGCCTTCGACCGGCTGATGCTGGCCGCCCGCCGGCTGCAGGCGCGCAGCGGCACGCCAAACACAACGCTCTCCCTCGCCCAGTACTACATCCTCCTGGAGCTGCGGCTGGCCGGCGAGCTGCCGCTTGGCCGGCTTGCCAGGGAAGTGGGGATCTCCCCGCCAACCGCCACCCGCTTGGTGGACGCCCTCGAGCGGCAGGGGCTGCTTGAACGGCGGCGGCCGAGCGACAACCGCCGGGTTGTCCTGCTCTCCCTGACGCCGGCCGGACGGCGGCAGCTGGCCGCCAAGCGCAGGGGGCTTGCCCGCCGACGCGCCCTCCTCTACAACCGCCTGACCGCCGCCGAGCGGGAGCTTGCCCCCTCTCTGCTTGAGCACCTCGCCGAGCTCCTCCACGGCCTTGCCGCCGGCGCGCCGTAGGCGGCTATCGTGGAGGCGTGCGGTTGGAGGGCATCCACCACGTCACCGCGATCTGCGCCGACGGCCAGCGGACGATCGACTTCTACGTCTCCCTGCTTGGCCTGCGGCTGGTCAAGCAGACGGTCAACCAGGACGACCCGCTTGTCTACCACCTCTTCTTCGGCGACGAGCAGGGCTCGCCCGGCAACGACCTGACCTTCTTCGTCTACCGGCACGCCGCCCCCGGCCGCCCCGGCGCGGGGATGATCCACACCGTCCAGTGGCGGGTTGCAGGCGAGGACTCCCTTGCCTTCTGGGAGGAGCGGCTGACGGCGGCGGCGGTGCAGTGCAGCCGCTCGGCCGACCGGCTCTCCTTTGCCGATCCCGACGGTCTGCGCCACGAGCTTTTGCTCGACCGCAGCGCAGACCCGCCGCTGCAGGCCAGCCACGCGGAGATCCCGCCCGCCCACGCCCTGCGCGGCTTTGCCGGGGTGCGCGCCTACGCCTCCTCGCCCCAGGCAAGCGCCCCGCTGCTGGGCGAGGTGCTTGGCTTCAGGGGCGGCTCCGCCGAGTGGGAGGTCCGCGGCGCCCGCCGCAGCGCCACCTACGGCTTCGACCCTCCCCCGGCCCGGCCCGGCCGCTACGGCGCCGGCTCGGTCCACCACGTCGCCTTTGCCTGCCTGGCCGAGGAGCAGGAGGGTTGGCGGCGGCGGGTTGTCCAAGCCGGCCTTGCGCCAACGCCGATCATCGACCGCCACTACTTCCGCTCGGTCTACTTCCGGGAGCCATCCGGCGTGCTGTTCGAGCTGGCGACGATCGGCCCCGGCTTTGCCGTCGACGAGCCGCCGCAGCGGCTTGGCGAGCGGCTTGCCCTGCCGCCCTTCCTCGAGCATCGCCGCGCCGAAATCGAGGCGGCGCTGCCGCCGCTGCGCAACCCCCGCGCCGCCGCTAGCGCAGCTCTTTAGAGGTCTTGCCAAGCAGCTGGCGGGCGATGATCAGCAGCTGGATCTGCTGGGTGCCCTCGAAGATGTCGAGGATCTTGGCGTCCCGCGCCCACTTCTCCAGGAGCAGCTCCTCGCTGTAGCCGAGGGCGCCGCACAGCTCCACGCAGGAGAGCGCGATCTCAACGCAGCTGCGGCCGGCCTTTGCCTTTGCCATCGAGGCGGCAAGGGAGTTGGGCTTCCCGTTGTCGGCCATCCAGGCGGCCTTTAGGGCAAGCAGCCGGGCCGCTTCGTAGTCGCTCTCCAGCTCCAGCAGCCTTGCCGCCGCGGCCCCCTGGAGGTTGGGGGGCAGCTGCTCGTCGACGAGGACCCCGGCCTCGCCAACCAGCCGCCTGGTCTCCTCCAGCGCCGCCCGGGCCAGCCCGACGGCCATCCCCGCGACAAGCGGCCTGGTGTTGTCAAAGGTCTGCTTGACGCCGCCAAACCCCTTCTCGGCCTCGATCTCCGGCGAGCCAAGCAGGTTCTCCTTGGGGATCCGGCAGTTCTCCAGCCGGAAGGCGGCGGTGTCGGAGGCGCGGATCCCCAGCTTCTCCTCAAGCCGCTCGAGGATCAGCCCCGGCCTGTCCTTCTCGACGACAAACGGCTTGATCGCCGCCCTGCCCTTCGTTGGGTCAAGGGTCGCCCAGACGACCAGCAGATCGGCCCGCTGCCCGGCGGTGACGTAGATCTTCTCGCCGTTCAGCACCCATTCGTCCCCCTCCAGCCTTGCCGTCGTCTTGATCGCCGCCGAGTCGGAGCCGGCCTCCGGCTCGGTGATCGCCATCGCCGCCCACATCCCGGCAAACCGCTGCCGCTGCTCCTCGTTGGCGACGGCGGCAATTGCCGCGTTGCCAAGCCCCTGGCGGGGGAGGGTAAGGAGCAGGCCGACATCGCCCCAGGCAAGCTCGATCAAGCCAAGCAGCGTCGCCATGTTGGCGCCGTTGCGGTTGCCCTCGCCGCCCCCTTCCTTGCGCACCCCGCCGGCGCCCGCCCCCATCGTCGCCCCGCTTGCCTCCATCCCCTCCATCACCGCCGCAAGGGCGTCCAGCTCGGTCGGCCGCTTGTGCTCTTCTCGGTCGTAGCGGCGGGAGATCGGCCGGAAGTACTCCCTGGCGACGTCGTGGGCCTGCTCGGCAAGCCCCTTCAGCTTCCTGGGGACCTCGAGGTTGATCATCAGACCAAAAGCCCTCCCTCGATCGTGCCGACGGCGCGCAGGTCGCGATACCACCGCTCGACCGGGTGCTCCTTGACGTAGCCGTGGCCGCCGAGCAGCTGAACCCCGTCGGAGCCGATCGCCGGGGCACGGCGGGCGGCAAAGGCGCGGGCAAGCGCCGCCTCCCTGGCAAAGGGCAGCCCCTGATCGGCCCTGCTTGCCGCCCGCAGGCAGAGCAACCGCAGCCCCTCAAGCTCGATCGCGATGTTTGCCACCGTGAAGGCGACGGCCTGGCGGTTGGCGATCGGTTCGCCAAAGGCCTTCCTTTCCTTGACGTAGGGGATCACGTAGTCCAAAACGGCCTGGCAGGTGCCGACGGCGGCAGCCGCCCAGGCAATCCGGGAGCGGGCAAGGGCGGCAGAGAAGACCTTCGGGTCGCCCTCGCCGACAAGCGCATCGGCGCCAACGGCCACCCCCTCCAGCGTGAGGCGGGCCGTCTGCGCCGCCCGCAGCCCCATCGCCGGCATCGGGCTGACCGTTGCCCCGGCGGCCGGCAGCTCGACCAAAAAGAGCGCCGGCCCCCGCTCGGTGCGCGCCGAGAGCAGCGCGACGGTTGCCTGGCCGCCGCGCAAAACCAGCGCCTTCTCCCCTTCCAGCACCCAGCCCTCGCCCCGCCGCCGCGCCCCGGTCCGCGGCCAAAGCGGGTTGTCAAGGGGATTGCGCTCGGCAAGGGCAAAGGCGGCAACGGGCGGATGCTCGCCGGCGAAGTCGGGGAGGTAGGCGGCCTGCTGGTCGCCGTCGCCCCACAGCGACAGGGCGGTGCAGAAGGCGGCCGGGCCAAGCTCGGCGGCGGCGATCCCCATGTCGCCCCAGGCAAGCGCCTCGAGGGCAAGGACGGAGGTAACCGCGGAGCGCTCGGCGATCGGTCCGCCAAGCTCCTCGGGAAGGCCGAGGGCAAGGAGGCCGAGCTCGCCGATCGCCGAGCGCACCTCCTCCGGCACGGCGCAGGCTGAATCGGCCTCCTTTGCGGCCGGCCGCACCACCCGCTCGGCCACCTCCCTGACGGCGCCGCGCAGCAGCTCCTGCTCCTCGGTGGGGGTGAGGTCGAAAAGGTCGGCCCGCGGCGCCGTCCGCTGCCGGGCGGGGGGACGGCCGGTGCGGGCGATCCTCGAGCCAAGCCGGCTCGTCTCCCGCGAGGCGAGGTAGAGGAGCCGCGCAAGCCGCTCCTTGCCGCCGGCGCGGGCAAGGGCAGGCGAGGAGGCGATCCGGCGCAGCGCCTTCAGGCCAAGCCGCCGTGCGCTACTCGCCGCGCTCAACCGACCACCTCCCCCTCGAGATGGGTTTTGCCCTCGCCGCCGACGACGGTCAGGGCAAGCCGACCATCCCGCTCCTGCAAGCGGACCGTCGCCCGGCCGGGGAGGTATAGGGGGGAGCGGAAGCGAACGGTGCAGGTGTAGGCCTCCGGCAGACGGTCGCCAAGGGCGGCCAGCGCCCTTGCCTTCACCCACATCCCGTGGGCGATCGGCCCGCGGAAGCCGAACAGGCGGGCCGCCGCGGCGTGGGTGTGGATCGGGTTGCGATCGCCGCTGACGGCGGCGTACCGGCGGCCGATCTCTGCCGGCGCAACCAGCTCGCCAACCGGCTCGCCGCCCGGCTGCTCGCTCCCTCCTCCACCACCGCCGCCGGCCGCTTGCTGCAGCCGCAGGAAGACGGAGCGCTCCCGCCAGCGGACCTCCCCGCCGACGGCCGCCTCCTTGTAGACCGTCACGGCAAGCCCCCGCCGGTGGCTGACCGGCCCCTCCGCCCAGACGGCGAGGTCGTACCGCTCCCCGGCCTCAAGCGGCCCGCGCAGCTCGAGCTTGTTTTCAAGGTGGACGAGGCCAAGGGGGGAGAAGGGAAAGCGGCCGTCGCAGAGCACCGCAAGCTGGAGGGGGAAGGCAAGGACGTGGGGGTAGGTTGGCGGCAGCTCCTGCCGATCGGCAAAGCCGCACAGCTGCCGGTAGGCGGCAAGCCGCGCGGGGTCGACCGCAAGGCCCCGCTGCTCGCGGCGCAGCCCGGTGGCGCTCCCCCCGCCGCCCGGCAAAAACGGCAGCTTTCCGGCAAGCGGCAGGGCGCTTGCCGCAGCCCGCAGGTACAGGAGACCAAGCCGCTCACCAGCCATCCTCACGCCCCCAAAAAGCTCTGCCCGCAGACCCTCACCACCGCCCCGTTGATCGTCGCGCTGCGCGGATCGGCAAGCCAGGCGGCCACCTCGGCGACGTCCTGCGGCAGGCCGCCCTGGAGCAGCGAGTTGAGCCGCCTGCCGACTTCCCGCACGCCAAGCGGCATCGCCGCCGTCATCTGCGTTTCGATGAAGCCCGGCGCAAGGGCGTTGATCGTCGCCCCCCTGCCGGCCACCTCCGCGGCAAGCGCCTGGACGTGGCCGATCAGGTAGGCCTTGGCGGTGGCGTAGTTGGTCTGGCCGGCGTTGCCGGCGATCCCGGCGATCGAGGAGAGGCAGATGATCCGACCGCCCTCGCCGATCGCCCCCTCGGCAAGCAGCTGCTCGTCGATCCGCTCGACCGCCGCCGCGTTCACCGCAAGCACCGTTGCGAACCGCTGCTCGTCCATCCGACCAAGCGTCCGGTCGCGGGTGATGCCGGCGTTGTGGACGATCACGTCGATCCGCCCTTCGCAGGCCTCAAGGAGCCGCTTGCCGGCGTCTGCTGCGGTGACGTCAACCGTTGCGCTCCGCCCGCCGACGGCGGCCACCGTCGCCGCAAGGGCCTCCGCGGCGCCGGCAACGTCCACGCCAACCACCTCGGCCCCTTCCCTGGCCAGGGCCGAGAGGATCGCGGCGCCGATCCCCCGGGCGGCGCCGGTGACGACGGCCCGCTTGCCGGCAAGGGGAGGCGTTGGGGCGGTGGGCCGATGGGTGGGCTTGCCAAGCCGCAGGACCTGGCCGGAGAGATAAGCGCTGCGGCCGGAAAGGAGGAAGCCGAGCGCTGCCTCCAGGCCGACCTCCCCGCCCGGTTCGATCGCCACCGTGTTGACGGTGATCCCCCGCCGGCCGAGCTCCTTGCCAAGGGAGCGGGCAAACCCCTCGACGGCCAGCTGCGCAGCCCGCTCCTTGGCCTCCGCGCAGGCCTCCGGCGCCCGGGTGACCAAAACGGCCCGGCCGCTTGCGGCGATCCGCCGCACAAGGGGGGTCCAAAACCGCTGCAGCTCGACCAGCTGCTCGGCCCCGGCCAGGCCGCTTGCATCGTAGATGGCCGCCCACACCTCCCCCTCCTCCCCGATCCGGCAGCCAAGCCCCTGCACCGCCCCCGCGACGCCGTCCCCGAACCGGCCGCCCGCCGAGCGGCCGACCGCAACAAGGCCCCCCTCCTGAACCGATCCAAGCCGCCGGGAGAGCTGGGGGACCGCCGGCAAGCCCAGCCGGCGCAGCGCCGGGCGAAGCGGGGAGCGGGTTAGCTGGGCGTAACGGTCGGCCATCGCTTCAGCGCTCCAACACCGCGACAACCCCCTGGCCGCCGGCGGCGCAGACCGAGATCAGCCCCCTGCCGCCCCCCCGTTCGGCAAGCTCCTTGGCAAGCGTTGCAACCAGCCGGCCGCCGGTTGCCGCAAAGGGGTGGCCGGCGGCCAGTGAGCCGCCGTTGATGTTGATCTTCTCGGCGGGGATCTCCCCGATCGGCTCGCTGCGGCCAAGCCGCTCCCTGCAGAACCGCTCGTCGGCAAGCGCCTTCAGCGTCGCCAGCACCTGGGCGGCAAAGGCCTCGTGGATCTCGAACAGGTCGAAGTCGGCCAGGCTCAGGCCGGTCCTCGCAAAGAGCGCCGAGATCGCGTAGACGGGGGCGATCAGCAGCCCTTCCCGCTTGCCGACGTGGTCCACCGCGGCCGCCTGGGCGTGGGTGATGTAGGCAAGCGGCTCGATCCCCCGCTCCCTCGCCCACCGCTCGCTTGCCAGCAGGACCGTTGCCGCCCCATCGGAGAGCGGCGTCGAGTTGCCGGCGGTCATCGTCCCAGCCGGTCCGCCAAAGACCGGCTTCAGCCGCGCCAGCGCCTCCAGGGAGCTGTTCGGCCGGAGGTTTTCATCCCGAACAAGCCCTTCGCAGGGGGTGAGCAGGTCGTCGAAGAACCCCCGCTCGTAGGCGGTTGCAAGCTTGCGGTGGGATTCAAGGGCAAGCCGGTCCTGTTCCTCCCGACCGATCCCCCATTCCTTGGCCATCAGCGCCGTGTGCTCGCCCATCGAGAGGCCGGTGCGCGGCTCGACGTTGCGGGGCGGCTCCGGGATCAGGTCCTTCGGCCTGATCGTGGCAAGGGCGGCAACCCGGGAGCGAAGGTCCTTCGCCGCGTTTGCCCTCACCAACGCCGCGCGGAGCCGATCGGAGAGGGTGATCGGCGCATCGGAGGTGGTGTCCACCCCGCCTGCCACACCCACCTCGATCTGGCCGAGCGCGATCTTGTTGGCGACCAGCACGGCGGCCTCGATCCCGGTTGCGCAGGCCTGCTGGATGTCGTAGGCGGGCGTCTCCGGGGCAAGGCGGGAGCCAAGCACCACCTCCCGGGTGAGGCCGTGGTCCCGAGGGTGCTTGAGGACGGCCCCGGCGACGACCTCGCCAAGGAGCTCCCCGCTCAACTCGAACCGGTCGATCAGCCCTTCCAGGGCGTAGCCGAGCAGCGCCTTGTTGTCGAGGTTGGCGTAGGCGCGGTTGGAGCGGGCAAACGGGATCCGGTTGCCGCCCAGGACCGCGACCGGGCGGGGCAGCGCCTCAGCCATCGGCCCCTCCTCCGTCGGCCAGACCGCGCAGGCCGACGCTGAGCACCGAGCCAAGCAGCTGGGCCGCCCGCTGGGCCTCCATCCTGCCCTCCCGAAGCCACCACCGGCAAAGGCCCTCGGCGGCGCCAAAGGTGGCGGCGGCAAGGGCGCTCACCTCTTCCCGGCGCTCCTCCCCGGTCGGGCCCAGCTGGGCAAGCAGCTCCGCCTCGACCAGGCCGGCAAGCCGTTCCCGGTAAAGGCCAACCTGCCTTGCCACCGGACCGGAGCTGGGCAGGGTCTCATCGAACAGCACCCGCCAGGCGGCCCGGTCTTCGTCAAGCACCCGGAAAAAGGCTTCCAGCCCCTGGCGGAGCGCCCGGCCGGGGCTGCCGGCCGCCCGCACCGCCGCAACCACCTCCTCGAGGAGGGCGTCGCCGGCCGGGGTCATGCAGGCGAGGTAGAACTGCTCCTTGTTGCCGAAGTAGGCGTAAAGGAGGGGCTTGGTGATCCCGACGGCGGCCGCCAGCTCCTCCATCGTCACCGAGCCGAAGCCCCGCTCGGCGAACAGCTGGCGGCCGACTTCCACCATCTGCCGCTTGCGATCGGCGCGGGGCAGGCGGCGGCGCCGCCCAACCCCCTCGGCCCCTGCAGCCTGTCGTTGCGCGTTTGCCGTTTCCATTACCGGGCTATAAACTTATACCTGGGTTAGAAAAAAGGTGCAAGCCGACCGCCGCGCCGCGCCGACTATCCGCCCACCGGCAGACCCCCGGCTAAAGGCCCAAGGCCGCCGGGTCGATCGGACGAACGTGGAGCTTCTCCGCTGCAAGGACGACGCAAGCCGTGGACGTTTGGTCGACCTCTCCCGGCGGATGCGCTGGGTTGAGGCCCGCGGCTCGGTCCTTTACCTGGTTGCCGCCGCCCTCGGCGCCTTCTCCTTCGGGCCGGTTGCAGCGCTGCCGGCGCTGCCGGGCCTCCTCGCCTTCTGGCTGGTCCAGGGACGGCTTAGCTACTTCCGCCGGCCGGAGCAGGTCCTCTTTGCCGTCTGGCTGGCCGTTCAAGGGGGAGTTGCCGGCGGCCTCGTCCTTGCCCACGGCCCGCGGGTCTACCTCCTTCCCCTGCTGATCCCCCTCGACCTCCTCGCCTGCCTGGTCTTCCCCAGGGGAATGGCCGCCCTTGCCAGCGGCATCACCGTCCTGCTGCTCCTTGCCGTCGGCCTGACCGCCGACCGCAGCGCCGTCGAAGCCCAGCCCTTCCTCCTCCTCTACCCCCTCTCGGTGGCGATTGCCGGCAGCTGGATCGCCGCCGTCGCCTCCTCCCTCGACCTCGCCACCCGGGAGGTGGCGACGATCGATCCGCTTACCGGCCTGCCAAACCGGCTGGCCCTCACCGCCCGCGCCGCCGAGCTTGAACACCAGGCCGCCACCGCCGGTCGGGCGGTGACCTTGCTTGTCGCCGATCCCGACGGCTTCAAGCGGATCAACGACAGCCGCGGCCACGCCACCGGCGATCGGGTGCTTGTCGAGGTCGCCGAGCGGATCAGGCTCGCCCTTCCCCCCCAGGCCGCAGCGTTTCGGCTGGGCGGCGAGGAGTTTGTGGTGCTTGCCCCGGAAGTCGACCATCGGGAAGGGCAGGCGCTTGCCCTTGCGATCGCCCAGGCCGTTGCGGCAGCGCCGTGCGCTGGGGTGCCGGTGACGATCTCCGTCGGCGTCGCCTGCGCCCTGCCGCCCCAACCGTTTGTCTTCACCGAGCTGTTCGCCGCAGCCGACCGCGCCCTCTACGAGGTCAAGCACAGGGGTGGGGACGGATGCTGCCTGGCCTGCGCAGACGGCTCGCTCCAGCTGGAGGCGGCGGGGCAAGGGGCGCTGCTGCCAACCGGCGGCGCCAATGGGCTGCAGGCGGCCGAGCGGCGACCAAGCCCCGGCCGTCGCCCCGCCGGCCAGTACGACGTGTGGGAGGCGCGGGAGCAGGAGGCAACCGGCAGCTGGCTGATCAAGGACGACCTCCAGCGCCGCCAGCTGCTTGCCCTCAACCGGACGCTGCGGGCGCGCGCCTGGCCGGCCTTTGTCGTCGGCTTCACGGTCGGCTCCCTCAGCGCCCTGCAGTACGGCGTCCAGATCCTTGCCCCGCCGGCCGTTTTCGCCGTCCTCTACATCGCCGTCGAGCACAGGCTGGAGAAGCTCCGCCGGCCGGAGCTTGCCCTGGGCGCGGCTTGGCTGGGCCTCCAGGGGGCGTTGATGGCCTCCGGCCTGATCGCCAACCGGGAGATGGTGTTTGCCGCGCCCCTCCTGTTTCTCCTGCTGATCGGCTCCTCCGCCGTCTTTCCGCCCAAGGGGGTTGCGATTGGGGTGATCTTCACGCTCGCGATCATGTTGATCTCCGGGGTCGTGGAGGACCCGACGCTGCTTGGCAGGGCGCCGGCGATCCTCGGCTTCGACTGGGCGGCGGTGGTCGTGATCGGGATGCTGGGCGTCGCCCTCGGCCGCTCGACGATCGAGTACCGCGACCAGGCGGTGGTCGACCCGCTGACCGGCCTCTTCAACCGGGCGGCCCTTCACCTCCGCGCCGCCGAACTGGCCAACCGCTCCGCCGCAACCGGCGCCCCGGTTGCAGTTGTGATCGCCGACGTCGACCGCTTCAAGGCGATCAACGACAACCACGGCCACGCGGTCGGCGACGCCGTCCTCACGGAGCTGGGCGCCCGTCTGCGGGCAAACCTCCGCGCCTTTGAGTCCGCCTACCGGTTCGGGGGCGAGGAGTTTGTCGTCCTCCTGGACGGGGCGGGCCTTGCCGAGGCGCAGGCCGTTGCCACCAGGCTCTGCCGGGCGGTGGCCGGCAAGCCGATCGCCGGCCTGACGGTGACCGTCTCCCTGGGGATCGCCTGCTCGCAGCCGGGCGAACCGTTCTCCTACGAGGAGGTTTTCGCGAGAGCGGACCTTGCGCTGTACAAAGCCAAGCGGGCCGGCGGCAACCGGGTCTGGGCGGCCCGCCGCGCCGCCAACGAGCAGGTGGGCGAGCTGGAGGTGGCCGTTGGCCCAACGGCAACCCCGTTGGCTGCCGCCTAAAGGAGCGGGTTGGGGCTTTTCGGCCAACGTTCCAGCTCGAGATGGCGGCTTAGGTAGGAGACGGTCTCCCGGGCGATCGAGAGGAGCGGCAGCGCGACCAGCGCGCCGATGATCCCGCCCACCTCAAGGCCGGCAAGCAGCGCGAAGATCACCAGCAGCGGGTTGATCCGCAGCGTTCGGCCGAAGATCTGGGGGGCGACCACATGTCCCTCGAACTGCTGCATAGCCAGGAACAGCAGCGCCACCCAGATCGCGGTGATCGGGTGGGTGAAGAGGGCAACCAGCACCGGCGGCAGGGCGCCCAGGAACGGGCCGATGTAGGGGACAAGCTCCATCACCCCGTAGAAGACGCCAAAGGCAAGGGCAAACCGCCGACCTGCGGCAAAGAGGCCGGCAAGGCCGAAGAGGTAAAGGCCGACCCCCACCGAGGTGCCCAGCAGCAGGCTGAACAGCAGCTGGCCGCCAACGTAGCGGGAGACCGCCCGCTGGACAAGGGTCGGGTAGTCGTCGCCGGCAAGCCGGTCCCGGCGGCGCGCCCCGGCAAGCTGGCGGCGGCCGCCGGGGACGATCAGCCGCACGAAGTCCCCGATCTGTTCGCCGTAGAGGAGCATGTAGACGGAGAGGACGAAGACGGCGATCACATCCACCACCGCAGCTGCAGCCTTCTTCAGCAGTTCGCCGCCGAATTCGGCGATCACCGAGCTGCTCTTCACGACCTTCGCGCCAAGGGTCTGCAACGCGGTCTTACCCTGGCTGACGAAGTGGACGTGGATGCCGGCCTTGTTCAGCGACCGCTGCAGTTGGGCGATCTCCCGGTTGGCCTTCTTCACCAGGTGGGGGACGTCCCGGGCGAACCGTTCCGCCTGGTGGGCGATAGGGTGAGCGAGCAGATAGCCGATGGCCGCCAGCAGCACGAAGAAGCCGAGGTACACCGCAAGGACGGCGATCCCCCGCCGCACCCCGCTGCGCTGGACGGCCGAGACCAACGGGTTTAGGACCAGGGCGATGATCCCCGCGACGATGAACAGCTCGATCACCTTGCCGGCGGCGTGGCCAAGCAGCCAAAGGGCGACGATCGAAAGCGGCAGCCCGACCAGCTGCACCCAGCGGGGGATCACAACCCTCCCGCCCGCTTGCGGTTCCTCCTCGGCGCGGCCTTCGCTTTGCTGCGGCTGGTCCTCCTCGGCGTTCATCGTCGCAGGGTCACGGCGCGAGTATGCCTGAGCCGGCGGCGGCGCAACTGGTCTTCATCGGCGACGTGGTCGGTCAGGCCGGCCGCCAGGCGCTGCTGCGGGCGTTGCCCAAGCTCCGGGAGCGGTACAGCCCCACCTTTGTGGTCGTCAACGGGGAGAACGCCGCCGGCGGCCTCGGCATCACCCCAAAGCTTGCCGAGCAGCTGTTTGCAGCAGGCGTCGATGCGATCACGCTCGGCAACCACGCCTACCACCGCCGGGAGATCATCACCTACCTCGACAGCCAGCCGCGGCTGCTGCGGCCGGCCAACTTCCTCTCCAGCCATCCGGGCAGGGGGTGGTGCCTCCTCGAGGGGCAGGGGGGAGCGACGCTTGGTGTCGTCAACCTGGTTGGCAACCTGTTCATGGAGGCCGCCTACCCCGCCTTCGAGCAGGCGGAGCGGGCCCTTGCCGCCCTGGCCGCCGCCGACCACGTGCTGATCGACTTCCATGCCGAGGCGACCAGCGAGAAGGTGGCCCTTGGCTGGTACCTCGACGGCCGGGTGACGGCCGTGGTCGGCACCCACACCCATGTCCAGACGGCTGACGCCCGGATCCTCCCCGGCGGCACCGCCTACATCACCGACGTGGGGATGACCGGCAGCAGGGCGGGGGTGATCGGCTTCGACCGCCGGGCGGCGATCGCCCGCCTGGCCACCCAGCTGCCGACCCCCCTTGAGCCGGCCAGCGAGGACCCGTGGGTGATGGGGGTTGCCGTTGGCGCCGCCGGCAGGCGGCGGGCCGCCTGGATCGAGCCGTTTGCCTTCCCGGCCGACGGTCGACCGGCCGCCTAGCCCACGCCAAAGTGGGCAAGCACAAGGGAGAAGAGGTCGCTCAGCCGCCAAAGCTCCCGGCCGGGCGGCCGCCGCCGAAGGCCGACGGCGATCAGCGGGGTGAGCGAGTCCTCGCCGTCAAGGGCGCCGTGGGAGCCTCCCCCCGGGTGGGCGGCCCCGCCCAGGTCCTTGAACTCCCAGCCTGGGGCAGCGGAGAGCAGCAGCTGGCCGCTGCGGCTGCAGCGGACGGCCTCCCAGAGCCGGCGAAGGCAGTCGGGGAACCGCCTGCTTTCCACGGTGTGATCGGCGATCGTCAGCGCCAGCGCCCGCAGGTCCCCCTCCACCGACCAACGGCCGCCCCGCCGGTCGGAATGCTCCCCGCCGGCGGCAAACCGCAGCTCCCCGGTCCCCCGCCGGCGGACCGCCACCTCCCCCTCGCCAACGGCGTAGACGGCCAGCTCCACGCCGCCCAGCCCAAGGGCGGTGCGGGCCAGCCGGGCGACGCTCAACCCCTCCTCCAGGAGGTAGAGCTGGGCGCTGCGCTGGGAGGGGCAGACGGCAACCCTGCCCGCCCCGCCGCGGGGACCGACGATCCCCAGCTCGGCATAGGCTGCGGCAAGGTCGAGGACCGTGCGGACCCGGGTTTGGCTGTGGTCGCCAACCACCACCACGGCGTAGCGCTCCAGCAACGCATCCAGGCCGCCTGCGGCCGCCACCACCTGGGAGAGGTGGCGATCGACGGCGGCAAGGGAGTGAAGCTGCGCTTGGGGGCCGTGGCGGTGGGAGTACCAGTCGTTGTCCGGGAGGGAGAGCAGGAGGAAGTCGCAGAGGTCCTCGGCGACCAGGCGGGCGGCCGCGCAGCTCGAGTGGCGGTCGCGGGCGCCCGGCAGGCCAAGCAGCGCGTTGCAGGGGACCTCCCTGGTGGCAAAGAGGTCGGCGTAGAAGAGCTCCCGGGGGCCAAGCACCGGGTAGCGGATCAGCGGCGCTGCCAGCCGGCTTAAGCCCTGACGGCGGGGGGTGTGGGGGTAGCGGCCCCTGTAGATCAGGTAGGTGGTGGCGGCCGTCCGCACCCCGGCGTCGTCAAGCCGCTCGAAAAAGGTCTCCGTTGCCGGGTTGAGGTGGGCGCGGTTGAGGTTGTAGACGGTGTCGGTGAGCTGCCGGGCGATCCCCACCCGCTGGGCCGCCCGCAGCGAGGAGCCGTACTCGACGTACCGACCGCGGCTGCGGTCGTACCAGCACATCGCCGGCACCCCATGCCGCCGCTGGCTTTGCCCGGTGGCAATCGTTGCCGCGCAGACCGGGGTGACGGAGGGGAAGGGGGCGCAGCAGCGAACGTCCAGCTCGGCGCGCGCCCGCAGGGCGGCAAGGGTTGGCGCCGCCCCCACCTCGATCGCTCGCTCCAGCGCCCTTGGCGAAAGGGCGTCGATCACGCAAAGGATCAAACCGGGCGCCATCCCTGTCGTTGCGTTCGCGCGCGCTCGCCTGACGGCCGTTCGCGCTAACTTGGCAGCAATGACCTTAGACCATCCCGGCCAGGGGGAGACGGCCCCGCAGGAGCCCAGGCGGCGGCCCAAGAGCGGCCTCGCCCTCTACAGCTCCCTGCTCGCCGAGCGGACCAGGGGGATGCGCTCCTCCGCGATGCGGGACATGTTTGCGCTCACCGAACGGCCGGAGGTGATCTCGCTGGCCGGCGGCCTTCCCGACACCTCGACCTTCTCCCCCGCCCTGTACGCCCGGCTGATGGCCGAGGTCGCCGAGCACTCGGTGGCAAAGGCGCTCCAGTACGGCCCAACGGAGGGGATGCGGGCCGTCGCCGAGTGCGCGGTGGAGGTGATGGCCGAGGAGGGCAGCGCCGTCGACCCCGACCACCTCCTGATCACCACCGGCGGCCAACAGGTCCTCGACCTCGTCTGCAAGACGCTGCTCGACCCCGGCGACGTGGTGCTCGCCGAGGGTCCAACCTACCCGGGGGCGATCCCCGCCTTTGCCGCCTTCCAGGCCGAGGTCCATCAGGTTGAGGTTGACCGTGAGGGTTTGGTGGTCGAGGCAGTTGCCGAGGCGATCCGCTCCCTGCGCAAGGCCGGCCGGCGGGTGAAGCTGATCTACACGATCCCCAACTTCCAAAATCCGGCCGGCGTCACCCTTTCGGCCAGCCGCCGGGAGGCCCTCCTCGCCCTTGCCAAGGAGCAGGAGGTGCTGATCCTCGAGGACAACCCCTACGGCCTCCTCCGCTACGAAGGCGAGCCGCTGCCGACCATCCACTCCCTGGACCAGGGCGGGGGGGAAGCGGAGTCGGTGATCTACCTCGGGACGTTCTCGAAGATCTTCGCCCCCGGGGTGAGGGTTGGCTGGGTCGTTGCCCCGGCGCCGATCAGGGAGAAGCTGAACCTCGCCAAGCAGGGGGCCGACCTCTGCTCCTCGCCGCTCTGCCAGCTGTTCGTCACCGCCTTCTTCCGCGCCCAGGAGGGGGAGCGGCCGGCTTGGCGCTCCTACCTTGAGGGCCAGTGCGCGCTGTACAGCCGCCGCCGGGACGTGATGGTTTCGGCGATCGAGCGGGAGCTGGGCGAGGTCGCAACCTTCCACAAGCCCCAGGGCGGGCTCTTCCTGTGGGTGACGCTTGACGGGAAGATCGACACCACCGACCTGCTTGCCCGCTGCGAGCTTGTCGCCTTCGTCCCCGGTCGCGCCGCCTACTGCGACAACCGCCGGGGGGCAAGCGCGATGCGGCTGAACTTCGCCGGCTCCCCCGAGCCGCAGATCGAGGAGGGGATCAGGAGGATCGCCGAGGCGGTGCGGGGGGAGCAGGGGCTGCTTGGCGCCCTCCAGCGGCCGCCCGGCGGAGCGGTCCTGCCGTTCGCCGGCCGCCGCCGCAAGGAGCAGAGATGAGGGTTGCCGTGCTCAAGGGGGGACGGTCCCTGGAGCGGGCCGTCTCGCTCAGCTCCGGCGCCCGGGTCGAGGACGCCCTTGCCCGGCTCGGCCACGAGGTCTTCGGCATCGACGTCGGTCCAAACGCCGCGGCTGAGCTGGCGGAAAGCGCCCCGGAGGTGGCCTTCATCGCCCTGCACGGCAGGGAGGGGGAGGACGGGATGATCCAGGAACTGTGCAACTGCCTGGCGATCCCCTACACCGGATCGGATCCCTCCGCCTGCCAGCGGTGCTTTGACAAGGCCCTTGCCAAGCACCTCCTCCAGGCCGGGGGGGTCTCCACCCCGCCCTTTTTCGCCTTCAGCGAGGGGGCGGTGCAGCGGCTTGGCCTTGCCGGTGCGCTGCCCCGGGTTGAAGCGCTGCTTGGCCTGCCGCTGGTCGTCAAACCGGCTGCCCAGGGCTCGGCGCTTGGCGTCAAGTTCGTCCACGACGCCCAGCAGCTGCCGCAGGCGATCGTCGGCGCCCTCTCCTACGACCGCAAGTTCCTCCTCGAGCGGTACATCGCCGGCCGGGAGCTGGCCGTCTCGGTGATCGCCGACCAGGGCGGCCGCCCCCACGCCCTTCCCGTCGTCGAGGTCGTTGCCGGGCCGGACGCCTACAACTTCGAGTCCCGCTACAACCCCGGCCTCGTCGACCTCTCCTGCCCGGCCGACCTGCCGGCAGCCGTTGCCGCCCGGGCACAGGCGCTTGCGCTGCGCTGCTTCGAGCTGCTCGGCTGCCATGGCTTTGCCCGGGTCGACATGATCCTCGAGCGGGACGGCGCCGAGCTGTGGGTGCTTGAGGTGAACGCCGTACCCGGCCTCACCCCGACCAGCCTCCTGCCCGTTGCAGCCGAGGCCGCCGGGATCGGCTTCGACCAGCTGGTCGCGCGGATCCTTGCAAGCGCCTTCAACCGGGGGGCGCGGACGGCCGCCCCCTCCCTGGCCGGCTCCTAGGCGTCGCCGCCGGTTGCGAAGTCCTCCGGGGAGACCTGGTCGAGGAACTCCCTGAACTGTTGAACCACGTCCTCGGTGTCCTCCCGCTCCTGCTCGAATTCAATCGCCGACTCGGCGATCACCTCGTCGGCGGCGTAGATCGGCACCCCGCAGCGGACGGCAAGGGCAAGCGCATCGCTGGGGCGGGAGTCGATCTCAACTTCCCGGCCGTTTGCCAAAAGCGTGATCGAGGCGAAGAAGGTGTTGTCGCGCAGTTCGGTGACCGCCACCTGCAGGCACTTCACTTCCAGCTCGCCAAGCATGTCGGCAAGCAGGTCGTGGGTCATCGGCCGCGGCGTCGAGGCCCCCTGGAGCTTCATCAGGATCGATGCCGCCTCGGGGTGGCCGATCCAGATCGGCAGGAACTTGTTCCCCTCAACGGTCTTCAGGAGGACGATCGGCTGCTTGCCGACCATGTCGAAGCTCACCCCGTAGATCACCATCTCCTGCATCGGGTCAGACCTCCTTTGCGGGGGCAGAACCTGAGTATAGGGCGGGAGACTGGAAGCTCCAAAGCTTGTTGCCCAAAAAGTTGAACGGCGTGGAGATCGCCAGCGCCGGCAGCTGGGCCGAGAGCGCCCCAAGGTGGGCGAGCTCGACAAAGGCGGTCAGCGCCCCCTCGTTGATCCCCAGCGCCACCAGGCTGACGATCAGGAACTTCACCGCCTGGACGTGAACGGCCCCCTCCTTGGCCTTGAAGGTCCAGTGGCGGTTCCAAACGAAGTTGTTGACGCCGGCGATGATCCAGGCAAGCGCCGCGCCGACGTGGTACTCGATCCCCGCGACGTGGACGCAGAAGGCAAGCACGCCGAGGTTGACGGCGTAGCCGCTTGCCCCGACGATCGAGAAGCGGATCAGCTGCAGCCAGTTGTGGGGGCGGCGGACGCCATGCCACAGCCGCCTGACCACCGCCGTCGTCGCGCTCCACGGCGGCGCAGGGGCGGCAAGCGTCCCCTTCGGCTCGGCCAGCGTGGAGGTCAGCTCGTCCTGCACCCGATGGAGGTTAGCTTGATTTATGCCGCTCAGCGCCACGGAAACCGGCGCCAACCAAGGTTAGCGGCGGCTCGCGCCCCTGCCAACTGCCTCATGGCCCCCTATAGGCCTGGGAGTCCCGCCCCGGCACCGCGCGGGAACCTGGTCGTGAGGATCGCCGCGCAAACGACCGCCCCGGCGAAGAAGATCGCCGCTCCCACCCAGTAGGCGACGGAGTAGCCGTGCAGGGTGGCGTGGACGACGGCCGCCTGGCCGCCGGGGTGGGAGCGCAGGAAGGAAGCCGTTGCGCTGGTGGCGATCGTGTTCAGCAGGGCGGTGCCGATCGAGCCGCCGATCTGCTGGCTGGTGTTCGCAAGCGCCGAGGCAATCCCCGTTTCCCGCTCGGCGACCCCGGCGGTGGCGCAGTTCATCGCCACGCTCATCGAGAGGCCCAAGCCGATCCCGCTGAGGATCAGCCCGGGCAGGATCCCGCCGGGGTAGCTTGCGTGCGCCCCCAGGCCGGTGAAGGTGACAAGGCCGATCCCGCCGACCACCATCCCGATCCCAACCAGGAAGCGGGGGCCGACCCGCCGCACCGCCCCGATCGTGTTCGCCGAGATCGAGGCGACCAGCACGGAGCCGACCAGCGGCAGGAAGGCGACGCCGCTCTTCACCGGGGAGTAGTGGAGGTTCTGCTGGAGGTAGTAGGTGAGGAACAGGAAGACCCCGAAGATCCCGATCCCCACCAGCAGCACCGCCAGATATGAGCCCCCGCGGGTCCGATCGGCAACCACCCCCAGCGGCAGGAGCGGCTGCCTGACCCGCCGCTCGAGGAAGACGAAGACGGCGAGCAGCGCCGCGCCGCCGACCAGGCAGGCGATCGTCAGCGGCGCGCCCCACCCGGCCGACTGGGCGTGGGAGAGGCCGTAGACGATCGCCAGCAGTCCGGCCGTTGCCGTGGTCGCCCCGGGAAGGTCGAGGGAGACCTGTCCGTCGCCCAGCTCGCCCCGCAGCAGGGCGATCCCGCCGGCAAAGGCCGGGGCGGCAAGGGCGACGTTGATGTAAAGGCACCACCGCCAGGAGAGGTACTGGGTGAGCACGCCGCCGAGCAGCAGGCCGATCGCCGCCCCGCTGCCTGCGATCCCACCGAAGACGGCAAACGCCCTCGCCCGCTCGCTGGGCTCCTGGAAGGTCGTGGAGAGGATCGCCAGCGCGGCTGGGGCAAGCAGCGCCCCAAAGGCCCCCTGAACCGCCCGGGCGCCAAGCAGCCAGCCAAAGCTCTGGGCCGCGCCGCCAAAGGCGGAGACGGCGGCAAAGCCGACCAGGCCGACAAGGAAGGTGTACCGCCTGCCGATCAGATCGCCAAGCCGCCCGCCAAGGGGCAGAAGGCTCCCAAAGGCAAGGGCGTAGGCGGTCACCACCCACTGCCGGTCGCCGTTTGTGAAGTGGAGCGCCCGCTGTGCCGAGGGCAGCGCAATCGTCACCACCGTCATGTCGAGGACGACCATCAGCTGCGCCAGGGCGACAAGACCAAGCACCGCCCACCGGTGGTCCGATCGACTTGGCGCCGCCTTGGGCGGGCGGGTCGCCCGGGTGATCAACTCAGTTGCCATCGCTGCTCCTTTCTGCAAGCGGAACTACCATCTCCGCTTACCCTAGCAAAGCGGAGGCAGTTTCTCCAGTTAGTGCTATCCTCAACTTGTGCAGGAGGCAAGAAGCCGTCCGTTGCGCAGGGATGCTGCCCGCAACAGGCAGCTGATCCTGGAGGCTGCCCGCGCGCTGTTCGCGGAGCGAGGTCTCAGCGTCTCCCTCGACCAGATCGCCAAGCGGGCCGGCGTTGGCGTTGGCACCGTCTACCGCCGCTTCGCCGACAAGGAGGAGCTGATCGACGCGCTCTTCGAGCAGCGGCTTGAGGCGATCGCCAGCACCGCAGCCGCCGCCGCCCAATCTGCCGAACCGTGGGAGGGGCTTTGTCGGTGGTTTGCCGAACTGGTCCGCCTCCAGGTGGAGGACAGGGGGCTGAAGGAGGTCTTCTTCCTCTCCTCCTCAGATCGTCGGCTCGCCCGCCTGGAAACGGCCCGCTCCCATCTCCTGCCGCCGCTTGGCGAGCTGCTGCGCCGCGCGCAGGCTGCCGGCAAGGCCCGTCCCGACATCTCGGTGACCGATCTGCTGCTGCTGGCCGAGATGGTTGCCGAGGTGTGCGCCCAGTACCGGGAGAGCAGGCCGACCCTTCACCGTCGCTACGTCAACCTCCTGATCGACGGCCTGGTCGCCGCCCGCCCGACCTCGACTCCTCTCGGCGAGCCGCCCTTCAGCGAGCAGGAAATCGCCGTTGCCAAGGGGCTGCGACGCTGACGGGGCGCGCCGGTCTCCGAACGCTAAGCGAACGACGTGCCGGCGATCTCCGCGCCTTACCGTCCCAGCCCCTTCCCTTCCGCCTCGCCAACCGATGATGTGCGACCCGCAGATCGACTTGCTGGCTGGCTCGAGCGAGCCTTCAGAGCGCTCGACCGGCTTCTCCGCCAACCCGGCCGCGATCCTCTGTCGGGCGCACCAACCTCATCGAGCAGGCTGCCACTCGTTGCCGCCAAACCGGCCGCGGGCGCCTCAGGCGGCCCCCAGCTAGCCGAACGGGCCGGAGACGAGCCGACCGACGTCCTTGTCGGCCAGCTCGAAGTAGCTGGAATGGGTTCTTTCAATCGTGGCAACGGAATCGGAGCCGAGGAGCACAACCTCCACGTCCTCGCCGCAATGTTCCTCCTCCGCCTTGAAATAGGCGGCCACCGCTGCCTTGTAATCTCGCCCAAGCGGTCTGACCTCCGTTTCCCGCTAGGCGATCCTGTGGATGAGGAGGAAATGATTCAGCTCAGATTCGGTCATCTGCTGCCACCTTCTTTATGGTAGTTATGGTAGAGCCGCCGCGTCGCTGCGAACAGCTCCATGGTCCTCCTCACCGACGTCTCCGGATTGCCTCCCCGGCGTTCAAGAAGCTCGCAATACGCGGCTAGCACTCGGTAGTACGCTCTCAGATCGGCCGGTCCCTGACCGAACTTGAGGCCGAAGCCGGACCGCCTGCTCTCCTGCTCAACCAGTTGCGCCCCCAGGTCCTGCAGGCGGGTGCGGAGTTGGATCTCCACTAGGCATCCCGCCCGCTCGATGATCACGTGGATGCCGCGATAGCCATCCGGCTTCGGACCGGGCTCCCGGCCCGGACGTACCCCCGCACCCCACGGTTACGCCAGCCAGGATGTCGGTGGAGTTTGAGGACGAGCGCGTCGACATCGGACTGGGTCGGGAGGATCGCTCGAACGCCCGCGATGTCCTCCATGCGGTCTAGCTTCATCTCCGGGTATCGGTGGAGCTTGTCGGCGATCGACATCACCCGCTGCAGGCGTTGCGTGACGACCTGCTCGAGGCCGAGTTCACCGATGTAATAGCTGAGCTCCGCACTTGTCCCGCCCAGCGGCGCCACGTGCTGCTCCCGCCACCAGTTCACGACCCTCAACGCCCGCGCAAGCTCCTCGGCACGGACATCGCCCGTGCCTCCGCCCGATCGGCCGGCCAGAAAATCACGGAGGTACTCGCCAGCCTTGCGGACCTGGTTCTTCGAGTAAGCGGCAGGAGACACAAAGCCAACCTACAGCAGGGCGCCGCCGCGAAGGCTTTCCACTCCCCTTCCTCTCCGTTGTGGGGGCATTGGCATCCTTGCGCTTCGCCTTTCCACCCGCGGTCTGGAGCCTGTGCCGCTGGCCCCTCCGCCGCCCGTTCGTCGTTCTAGCGCGTGGTTCTAGGTCACGCTGCGTAAGAACGACGCAGATGACACCGAGGCGGTCTCTTCCACGTTCCATCCCTTTGTGTATGGACCCCACCCGCACCAGGACCCCGCTAGCCTCGCTGACACCGCCTTGTCCGAGCCGGGGTGCCGGTCGGTCAGGCCGGCGCGTACCAACCGCGGCGTTGTCGCCCTCAGGCTTGCCGGCTCTCGTCAAACCCTTACCTCCCTGCGTGCCGATCGCGCCGGACGGTTCAGCCGATCTGGGGGGGAGGACTCAGGAGGCGGGGAAGCGGCAGCCAGCCTCAGCGGCCACCAGTTTCTGGTCCCAGCAAGCCCCCTCTCACCAAAACCGCCCCCCGCAGCGCTTGCGCGCAGTGGGCGATCCAGGACTCGAACCTGGGACCTCTTCCTTATCAGAGAAGCGCTCTAACCAACTGAGCTAATCGCCCGCGGCAAACGATTCTAGCGACTGCCACCGGCCAGCCGGCGGACGAACCGCTCCGCCTCCCCGCGGTCGGCAAACCGCAGCTCCACGGTCACCCCACCCCCCTTGCGGCCCCTGATCCGCACCGCCGCCCCGCTCTGCTCCTCGAGGACACCGGCAAGATCGCCGAACTCCCCCTGCTCCTCCCGCCGCCTTTTTGGCGTCCCGGCGCCAGCCGCCCGGGCGCGCCGCTCGGTCTCCCGCACCGACCACCCCTCCCGGACGGCTGCCCTGGCAAGCAGCCGCCGCGCCGTGTGGTCCTGGGCGGCAAGCAGCGCCCGCCCATGGCCCTCGCTCAGCTTCCCTTCGGCAAGCAGCTGAAGGACGTCGTCCGGGAGCTCGAGGAGGCGCAGCAGGTTGGTGACCGCAACCCTGCTTTTGCCGACCCGTTTGCCCACCTCCTCGTGGGTGAGGCCAAGCTCTTCGACCAGGAAGGCGCAGGCTCGGGCGGCCTCGACCGGGTTGAGGTCCTCCCTTGCCATGTTCTCGATCAAGGCAAGCTCCAGGCTCTCCCCATCCTCCACCTCCCTGATCACCGCTGGAATCCGCTCCAAGCCGGCCACCTGCGCCGCCCGCCAGCGACGCTCGCCGGCGATCAGCTCGTACCGCCCGCCCCGCGGCCGGACGAGCACCGGTTGAAGGACGCCCCGCTCCCGCAGCGAGCCGGCCAGCGCCGCCAGCCCCTCCTCGTCAAACCGCTGCCGCGGCTGGTTTGGGTTTGGGTCGATCAGGGCAACCGGCAGCTCCCGGACGTTTTGGCCGCCGCTTTCCCCAAGGATCGCGGCCAACCCCCTGCCGATCCCACGCCGCGGTTGGCTCATCGATCGGCTTGTCCCGGCGGTGGCGCAGCCATTGCCTGAAGGAAGCTACCTGCCCTGCCCGACGGCGAGCCGCTCGCCGCCCAGCAGCTCCTCGGTCAGCTGCCGGTAGGCCACCGCGCCGGCGCAGCTTGGATCGTGCTCGATCACCGCCAAACCAAAGCTGGGCGCCTCGCCAAGCCGCACGTTGCGGGGGATCACGGTCTCGAAGACCATCTCCGGGAAGTGGCGGCGAACCTCCTGCTCGACGTCGCGGCCGAGGTTGGTCCGCGCGTCGTGCATCGTCAGCAGCAGGCCGGCGATCTGCAGCCGGGGGTTGACCTCCCTTTGAATCAAGCCAAGGGTCTCCAGCAGGCCGGCAAGCCCCTCAAGGGCGAAGTACTCGCTTTGGACCGGGATCACCACCCGCTCGGCGGCGACAAGGGCGTTCACGGTGAGGGGTCCAAGCGAGGGGGGACAGTCGAGCAGCAGGAAGTCGTAGTCGTCCACCAGTGGGGAGAGCACCTCCCGCAGCCGCCACTGGGAGCCCTCTTCCTTGGGCAGCTCGGCGGTGGCGCCGGCAAGGCCCTCGCCGGGCGGCACGACCATCAGGTTCGGGTAGCGGGTGGGCAGGACCGCCTCGCTAAGCGGGACCGCCCCCGCGAGGGCCTCGTAAAGGCCGGGGTAGGCGCGCCTGCCGATGCCCAGGCCCACCGTGGCGTTTGCCTGCGGATCGACGTCGACAAGGAGCGTCTTGTGACCGCGCTCGGCAAGGCAGGCGGCGAGGTTGATCGCGGTGGTCGTCTTGCCGACGCCGCCCTTCTGGTTTGCAACCGCGAAAACCGTGCCCACTGCAATCAAGCTAGCGCGCAACGCCTTCAGGCGAGCGGCCGCTTCACGGCAACCCCCGGCCGACGCGGGAACCGCTCCGGGGTGGGACGCTCCTTGCGGAACACCTCCAGTTGGCGGCGGGGGGCGTAGCGATGGTCGCGGAGGGGGACAAGGCCGAGCAGTTGGGCGGCCGCCCGGCCCCGCCGAACCTCCTCGCCGCTGCGCTGCGACCGCCAGTCGACGACCACGCCGCCAAGCCGCAGAAGCGGCGCCGCGTACTCCAACACCACCGGCTGAGGGCCAAGCGCCTTTGCAACCACCGCGTCCGCCCAGCCAAGGCCCTCGCGCCACTCCTCGGCGCGGCCGGCGACAACCCTCGCCCGGGAAGCGCCAAGGGCCCGCGCCGCCTTGCGCAGGAAGTCGGCCTTGCGGCCGTTGGCCTCCACCAACGCCACAACGGCCTCGGGGAGGGCAAGGGCGAGGACCAGGCCGGGGAAACCGGCGCCGCTGCCGAGATCGACAACGCGCTCCGCCGCCCTGAGCTCGGCGACCGCCAGCCCCTGGAGGCTGTCGATCGCCTGCGCCGCGACCTGCTCCGGACCGCTCGCCCCGGTTGGGGCGTGGGGATCGTCGGCGATCAACGCAACCAGCGCCTCCAAGGCCGCAACGGTCCCGTCGGGGAGGCCAAACCGCTTGGCGGCTTGGACAAGCTGGCTGTGGCTCAAGGGGAGGGGTGTAAAACGTGAAACATTCAGCCGGCCGGGTAGATCACCAACACCCGTTCCGGTTCTTCCCCTTCCGATTCGGTCTCCACGCCGGGCCGATCGCGGAGGTGGTCGTGGATCGCCTTTCGCTCCAGCGGCGGGAGCGGCCCAAGCTCGACGGCTTCGCCGCTCCGTTCCACTTCCGCGGCCGCTTCCTCTGCCTCGGCGCGCAGCAGCTCAAGCCGGCGGCGACGGTAGCCGTCGACGTCCACGACAACCCTCACCTTCGCCGGCAGCCCGTTGAGGACAACCCTTGGCGCAAGGTGCTGGATCGCGTCGATCGTGTTCCCCGCCCTGCCGATCAGCTGGCCGAGGTCGCCGCCCTCCATCCGCCCTTCGACGATCCCCTCCCGCCGCTCGACGACAACCTCCGCCTCCACGCCGAAGGCCGCCCGCAGTTGCGCCAGGAACTCCTCCAACCGCTGCGCCGCAACTGCTTCCGGCTCCCCGACCATCTCCCCAAACTCTACCGGCTCCAACGGTTTCGCCTCCGCCTACCGCCGCCGGCCGCTGCGCTTCCGGCGCCGCCGCCGCTGCGCAGGCGGCACCGCGGCCGGCGCCGCGCCGTTCACCGCCCCCTCCGCCGGCTTTGCCGCCGCCCGGGCGGCGGCAGGCGAGAGGTGGGGCATCCGCTTGCGGATCACCAGCCCCTGGCCGATCGTCCAGAGGTTGGTTGCGATCCAGTAGACGATCAGCCCTGCCGGCAGGCCGATCACGATGAAGGTGAAGGCAAGCGGGAGGACGATTGCCATCGTCCGCTGGCTTTTGTCGGCCGCTGCGCTTGAGATCAGGCTCGAGGCAAGCATCGTGGCGGCGTAAAGGACCATCAGCACGGCGAGGACGCCGCCGGTCGCGTGGTTGGTGAGGTCGGGGATGAACAGGAAGCCGGCGGTGTGGGGGGCGACCTGGGCGCAGGTCGTGTGTTCGATGTAGTGGTTCGGCAGGTGGCCGACGGCGCGCACCGCGGCGTGATGGACGGCGTTGTAGTGGTCGACCAGCTGAGGCCCGCAGATGTGCTTCTTGAGGTCGGTGCGAAGCATGTAGAAGAGGGAGATCAGCACCGGCAGCTGGAGGAGCAGGGGCAGGCAGGATGCGAAGGGGTTGATGTTGTTTTCCCGGTAGAACTTCATCAGCTCCTCGCTCTGGCGCTGCCTGTCGTCCTTGTACTTCTCCTGGATCGCCCGCATTTCCGGGAGATGGCGCTGCAAGGCGACGATCGACTTCATCTGTCTGACGAAGAGCGGAAAGAGCACAAGCCGGACGGCCACGGTCAGGCCGAGGATCGCCCATCCCCAGCTGCCTCCGACCACGTGTTCGTGGATGAAGACAAGGACCACTTCAAAGGCCTTGATCAACGGCCCGAAGGCGCTCTCGATCACGTTTGCCGGGACGGCCCAGCCGCTCACTGGGCACCCCTTACCCGAAACAGACGCTGGGCCTCGACCGGGTCGTAGCCGCCCCTGCTGAACGGGTTGCAGCGCAGCAGCCGCCAGCCGGCAAGGATCAGGCCGCGGGCCACCCCAAGCTTCTCGACCGCTTCAAGCGCATACCGGGAGCAAGTCGGCTCGTACCGACACCGCCGTCCCCAAGCCGGGGAGATAAAGCGGCTGTAGAAGCGGATCGCCGCCTTCACCAGGAAGCCGACCGCCGCGCCTGCCGCCTTCACCGCCCCTCCCCAACCTCGCCGGCGCCGGCCTTGCCAAGCAGCCCGTCCAGTTCCGCCTGGACGGCGGAAAGGCCGGCCTCGGCCAGGCGGGCCGAGTCGGCGCGCGCCACCACCACCACATCGCAGCCGCGCAGCCGCTCGGCCCAGTTCAGCCGGAACGCTTCCCTGATCAACCGCTTCAGCCGGTTGCGCTCCACGGCGCCGCCAACCCTTTTTGAGACGGAGAGGCCCAACCGCGCCTCGCTAAGGCCGTTACCGGCAAACAGGTAGACGACAAGGTGTCTGCCCCCTACGGAGCGGCCGCGCTTGTAGGCGCGCTCGAACTCGCTGGCGCGGGAAATCCTTCCCCTACGGGCTTGGCCTGTTGCCATCAATCCAGAGGAGGTCGGAAGGCCACACAGCCACCCTCAGGGGGTGAGCCGCTTGCGCCCCTTCGCCCGCCGCCGCTTCAAGACAAGCCTCCCCCCACGGCTCCTCATCCGAGCCCGAAAGCCGTGCGTGCGAGCGCGTTTGCGCTTCTTTGGTTGGTAGGTCCGCTTCATGGGGGTGGTGCTGATGATAGGGGATTGGGCCGCTCCCGGCCGCCAACTTGAAACTTTCTGGCAAATGCGGGTTTGCCCCGTCGGCAGCGCCCCGCCGATCGCCCATATTTCGATCCTCGATGAGGAACCCCACCGAGATGGAGCTGGCGGAGCTGGCGGCCGCGTTCCAGCGGGAGTTGAGGCGTTTTGTCGAGCAATCGACCTACCGCCTGTGGCTTTCCGCGGTGGTCCCGGTCGGCGTCGACGGCGAGCGGCTGGCCGTGGCCGCGCCCCCCCGTAATGCCGCGTGGCTTGAGCAGCGCTTTGGCGGCCTCCTCGACCACTGCGCCCGCCAGGCAAGCGGGGGGGCGCTGAAGGGCGCGCGGCTGGTGACGGAGGCGGTGGGTGGCCGTGAGCCCTCCGGCCTTGCCCTGCCAAGGCCGGAGCGGTATCGCTTCGCCAACTTCGCCGTTGGCCATGCCAACCGGCTCGCCCATAACGCCGCGTTGACCGTTGCCGAGCTGCCCTCCGGCTCCTTCAACCCCCTTTTCCTGAGCGGCCCACCCGGCTGCGGAAAGTCCCACCTCCTTGGCGCGATCGCCAACGCGATCGCAGACCACCACCCGGGCCTCCACCTGCTGTTGACCACCGGCGAGCGGTTTGCCGCCACCTTCCGGTGGGCGCTTCAACACCGCGGGCTTGACCGCTTCAAGGAGGCAGCCCGGGAGGTGGACGTCCTGCTGATCGACGGGCTGGAGTTCGTCTGCGGCAAGGAGCGGACCGAGGAGGAGCTCTTCCACACCGTCTCCGCCGTGGCGGAGCGCGGTGGCCAGGTCGTGCTGGCCGCCCGCGGCAATCCAGGGGAGCTGGCGTTCGCCCTACCGCAGCTGCGCCAGTACTGCGAAAGCGGGTTGCTTGCCGAGCTCTCCACCCCCGACCGGGAGCTGCGCCTTGTCGTCCTGCGAAGGCGCGCCGCCCTCCAGGGCCTCTCCGTGCCGGACGATGCCCTTGCCGTGATCGCGGACCAGGCCTCGCGCAGCCTGCGCGAGCTGATCGCCGCCTTTGTCCGCGTCATTGCGTACTCCTCCTTGCAGGGTGAGCCAGTCTCGGCTGCACTTGCCCTGCGCGCGCTGCGCTCATTCTCTGGTGGAGGCACCAACCGGGAGCTGGAGCCAGCCGACGTGAAGCGGGTGGTTGCCCACCACCTCGGGGTGAGCGTCGAGCAGCTCGAGGGCAAGGCAAGGAGTGGAAAAGTAGCGACCGCCAGGCGGCTTGCGCTTTTTTTGAGCAGAGAGCTCACCCACGCCTCCTTGCCGGCGATCGGCCGGGCGTTCGGCGGGAGGGATCACACCACCGTGCTGGGGGCCGTGCGTAGCTGCGAGGCCGAGCTGCGCAGAAACCCACAGCTCCGCCTTTTGGCTGGGGAAATCGCCGCCGCCCTTGGCGCGGAACCGCAGCTTCCCCACGGAACACCACAGCCCGCTGTGGAGGGCTCCAAGGCGCGGGGAGTTGGGCTTCGCCAGCGAAGCCAACAGGGGGACAGCTGTCAGCAGCAGGGAGGGATAGCCTTCAGGAAACCTCTAAAGGAAGGTAGGTGAAGATGGAGTTCGCGGTGGCGCGGGAGGAGTTCCTCCAGGCGGTGGCGAAGGCCGCCCAGATTGCCTCTGCGCGGGCGGGGGTGGCGGCGTTGGGTGGTGTCCTGGTGCGCTGGGCGGGAGGGGAGGCGGTGCTCAGCGCGACCAACCTCGACCTTGCAATCGAGGCCAGGGTGGCGGTAAGGGCAGAGGGGGAGGGTGAGGCGCTGGTGCCGGCCCGGCTACTTGGCGATGTGGTCCGGGCGGCTCCCGAGGGGGAGCTGCGCTGTCGGTTGGAGCCGCAGGAGAACGGCTTTGTCGTGGAGTGGGGGAGCGGCAGGCTGGTGCTGAGGACGCTTCACCGGGAGGATTACCCCGACCTTTCGTTCTCCCTTGGGGAGCATCCGGCGGTTGTGCCAACAGAGGGGTTTGTCGCGGCGATCGGCCAAGTGGCGCGTGCCGCCTCGCGGGATGAAACGCGGCCGATCCTCACCGGGATCAGGGTGGATGTAGGCGGCGGTAGGGCGGAGCTGGTGGCCACTGACTCCTACCGACTGGCCGTTCGCCGCCTTGAGCGCGGGGCGGAGGGGGAGTTCAGCGCGACGGTGCCGGCGGCGGCCCTCCATGAGGTGGCGCGGGTGGCCGGACAGGGAGCCGCAGAGGAGATCAAGCTGGCTGTGGTCGACCGCAGGGCTGTTTTCGCCGTCGGCCCGGTGGTGATCTCCTCGAGGTTGTTGGAGGGGCAGTTCCCCGACTACAAGCAGCTATTGCCGGAGGACCCCCCCGTTGAGCTGGAGCTCGAGCGGGAGGAGGTTGCCGCCGTGCTCAGGCGCGTTGGGCTGGTGGCGCAGAAGAACGTGCCCGTTGCGCTGGCGTTGGGGGAGGGCGAGTTGGTGGTCTTTGCGCGGACTCCCGATGTCGGGGAGGCGCGGGAGCGGCTGGATCTGCCCTACTCCGGTGAAGCGCTGACCGTCGGCTTCAATCCAACCTATATCCGCGACGGCATCGAGGCGGTAAGGGCGGACCGGCTAAGGCTGCGGTTGACGAACTCGGTGCGACCGGGCGTGATCGAAGCCAACGAGGAGGATGGGTTGCTGCTCTACCTGGTGATGCCGGTGCGGATGGAAGAGTGATGAGGAGGCGCACGGCGCCGCAACGGGTTGAAGACGGCGTGGCCGCTTTTTTAGCGGAGCTTGGCAGGCCTGCGGCGGAGGCGCGGCTGGCTGCCGTGTGGCAGGAGGTTGTAAGGCAGCTGCCCGCCGCCGCAGGTTGCTCTCCGGCCGGGATCGAGGGGGGGGAGCTCGTCGTGGTGGTGCCCGATGGGCTGGTCAGGGAAGAGCTTGCCTACCAGGTTGATGAGCTGGTGGGGTTGATGAACGCCGGCCTTGGCGAGGAGGCCGTGCGCGCCGTGCGCTTGCGGGTGACGGCGGTTAGATGAGCTCCCGCAGCGCGGCGGCCGTCTCCTCCAGCGCCTGGGAGATCACCGCCGTTTCGGCGAGGACCGGCATGAAGTTGTGATCCCCCTCCCAACGGGGGACGAGATGGAGGTGGAGGTGGGCCGGCAAGCCGGCGCCGGCCACCCGGCCGAGGTTGAGCCCGGCGTTGAAGCCGGCCGGGCTCATCAGCTTTCTCAGCGCCTCAAGGGAGCGGCAGAGGAGCTCCCACAGCTCGCCCTGCTCCTCTGCGGTAAGGTCGCTTGGCTCGGCAAGGTGGCGGTGGGGGAAGATCAGCAGGTGGCCGGGGGCGTATGGGAAGGCGTTGAGGATCACGCTTGTCTGCTTGCCGCGCCGGACAACCAGCTCCTGCTCTCCGTCGCCGGCCGCCCGGCAGAAGGCGCAGCCCTCACCCCGGCTGCCTTGGACGTAGCGCAGGCGCCAGGGCGCCCAAAGCGGTCGGCCAGCCACGTCAGGCTACCGGGACGTTCCCGCCGGCAAGCTGGCGGAGGAGGTCGTAGACGGCAATCACGTCCTGCTCGCCAAGTCCGGCGGCGCGGGTGGCGGTAAGCAGCTGGTTGGAGAGGCTGCTCAACGGCAGCGGGACGGCCTGCTCGCGACCGTGACCAAGGGCGATCTCAAGGTCCTTTTGCATCAGGCCGACATCGAACCACGCTTCCGCAGCCCGCTCCAGGGCAAGACGACCTCGCCCCTTCAGCATCGGCGAGGCGATCGCGCTGGAAAGGAGGACGTCGACGGCCAGCTGTCGGTCGATGCCCGACCGCTCGGCAAACACCAGGCCTTCGGCGAAGCCGATCGTCTGGATGGCGATCGAGAGGTTGATTGCAAGCTTGAGGTAGAGGGCGTTGCTGAGCGGGCCGACGTGCTTGACAACGGAGCCGAGCACAGAGAGAACCGGTTGGGCTGCGGCAAACGCCTGCTGGGAGCCGGCGGCGATGATCGTCAGCTCGCCGGCCTGGGCGTGGGGGACCGAGCCGGAGACGGGGGCCTGAAGAAAGCCAAGGCCTTGCTGCGCAGCGGCGTCGGCGAGGGACTCGCTGAGCTGGGGGGTGACGGTGCTCATCTCGATCCAGGTGGCGTCGGCCGCCCCTGCAAGCAGTCCTTCTGCACCCTCGCTTACCGCCTGCAGGGCCCGGTCGTCGCGGACCATCGTCACGATCAGCGCCGCCCCTTCGGCGGCCTGGCGAGGGGATTCGCAGACCTCAAGGCCAAGCGGGGCAAGCTCCTGCGCCCGCGCCCGGGTGCGGTTGTAGCCGAGAACCGGGTAGCCGGCGTCCAGCAGGCGCCGGGCCATCGGCGAGCCCATCGCCCCCAAGCCGATGAAGGCAACAACCGGCCGCTCGCTCATCGCCTGGTGATCAGCCTGCCGCTTGGCGAGATCACGTACCAACGGCCGCCGAAGGAGAGGACGCCCTGGCCGTTGGCTTCACCCGGCTTGGTGTCGGGGGCGTAGGTGTAAAGCGGGTGGTGGGCGTAGGTGAGCTGGATTGAGCCGTTGTTTCTGCGCACGGTGCCAACGAGCTTTGCCCGCACCCCCTTGCCAACCACGATCCTCGTCTTGCCCTTCAAAAGGGGCGGCCAAACCTGGGCGCAGGCTCCATAGCAGCTGCTCTTGCCCCCTTTGTCCTTGAGGAAGACGTAAAGGGTGTGACCCTGCCCGTTTGCAAGGACAAGGCCTACGCGGGTGCGGTGGAGGGTGATCAGCGGCTTGACGCGGCTCGCTGTCCGCCGATGGGGGGCTGCTGCGGTTGGGGCGGCAAACAGCAGCGGGGCGACAAGGACCGCTGTCCAGCTGAGCTTCAGGGAGCGGTGCATGGACCCTTTTTAGCACCGTAGCGGAGGGCGGCGCGACGGTGAACCGGTGGTCCCCTCCGCGTACATCTACGATGTGGATGGTTTCCACCGCGATGATCAGCCAGCGAGCAGCAGCGGCGATCTGCCACCGCCTTTTCTCCCGGGTTGAAGGAGGGCGGCTGACGGTGGTGGAGCCGGGCGGGTCAAGGCACTACGGCGAGGGGGAGCTTGCCGCAACCCTTGAGATCCGCTCCCCTGCCGCGTACCCCGCCCTTTTGCGCGGCTCGCGGGGTCTTGCCCTCGCTTACGCTCGCGGCTGGTGGGAGAGCGAGGAGCTTGTCGATCTGATCAGGCTTGCCGCCCGCAACGCAAGCCGCTTCGATCGGCTCAGGCGGGCCCTGGCGCCGCTGCGGGAGCCTTACCAGCTGCTGCTCTCCCTGGTGATGAACAACTCGCGGCGGGCCTCCCGCCGGGCGATCGCCGCCCATTACGACCTTTCAAACGACCTCTTTGCCGCGATGTTGGACAGGTCGATGTCGTACTCCTGCCTTTTCTTCGAGCGTCCCGACGCCTCGCTGGAGGAGGCCGCGCGCGCGAAGCTGGAGCTCGTCTCCCGCAAGCTTGCCCTCAACCCGGCCGACCACGTCCTGGAGATCGGCGCCGGCTGGGGGTCGTTTGCCTTTCATGCGGCCGCCAACCACGGCTGCAGGGTGACCGCCGTAACGCTTTCCCGGCAGCAGGCGGAGTGGATGAGGCGGGAGGCCCGACGCCGCAGGCTCGACCGGCTGGTGGAGGTGGTGGTGGCCGACTACCGGGAGCTGCGCGGCAGCTACAACAAGCTCTGCTCGATCGAGATGGTGGAGGCGGTCGGCCACCGCGGTCTGGGCAGGTTTCTCTCCCGCTGCTCCCAGCTGCTCAAGCCGGACGGCCTGATGTTGATGCAGGCGATCGTGATCGACGACCGGGCTTGGCGGGTGGAGCGGATCTCGCGCAGCTTCATCAGGACGCTGATCTTCCCGGAAGGCTCCCTTCCCTCCCAGGAGCGGATCGCCAGGGCGATCGCCAAGCGGACCGACCTGCGGACGGTCGCCGTCGAGGACCTCACCGCCCATTACGTGCCGACGCTTGCCGGCTGGCGGGAGCGCTTTGAAGCCGCCTGGGGGCGGCTGCGCCAGCTTGGCTTCGACGAGCAGTTCAGGCGGCTTTGGCGTCTCTACCTCGCCTACTGTCAGGCCGGCTTTGCCGAGCGGCGGATCGAAGACAAGCAGTTTCTCTTCGCCAAGCCGCTTTGGCGGGGCGGGCTTGCCGTGCACCGCTCAGCCGAGGCCGCTCCCGCCCTGTAGGCAGCCCTTGCTGTGATCCAAGCCCCGCGTCCCCACCGCATAGCGGGTTGAAGGAGCTTTTGTCGATGCGGATCGCAATCGTTGGCAGCGGGGTAAGCGGTCTCACGGTCGCGGAGCGGCTGGCCGGCCGCCACGCCCTCACCCTTTACGAGGCTGAGGACCGGCTTGGCGGCCATGCCTTTACAACCGACCTGGAGCTCGAGGACGGCGAGCGCCTCAGCGTCGACACCGGCTTCATGGTCTTCAACGACCGCAACTACCCGAACTTCGAAGGGCTGATCAACCGCCTGGGGGTGGAGCGGCAGAGGTCGGACATGTCCTTCTCCGTGGCCGACGAGCACGGCCGGTTCGAGTACAACGGCGCCTCGCCAAACGGCGTCTTTGCAACCAGGCGCAACCTCCTCTCCCCCCACTTCCACCTGATGCTTGGCGACGTGGTTCGCTTCCAGCGGGCCGGCAGGGAGCTGGTGCTCGGCGACGAGGATCCCCTGTTCGGCGAGTGGCTTGAGCGGCAGCGGTTCTCCCGGTACTTCGTCGAGCGGCTGATCGTCCCCCAGATGAGCGCGGTTTGGTCCTCCAACCCAAGGGAGCTGTTCAACTTCTCGGCCCGTTTTCTCCTCTCCTTCTTCGACCGCCACGGCATGCTGTCGCTGACCGGCAGGCCGCGGTGGTGGACGATCCGCGGCGGTTCCCGCCGCTACGTCGAGGGCATCGCCAGCCGGCTGGACGGCTGCATCAGGCTTGCCACGCCGGTGGAGCGGATCGCCCGGGACGAGCGCGGGGTGAGCGTCTACGACCGGCGAGGGGGCGTTGAGCGCTACGACGCCGTCGTCCTTGCAACCCACTCAGACCAGGCGCTGGCGATGCTCGAGCGGCCCACCAGGGTCGAGGAGGAAGTGCTTGGCGCGATCCCCTACCTGGAGAACGAGGTCGTGCTCCACACCGATGTCCGGTTGCTGCCCCGCCGACGGAGGGCATGGGCCAGCTGGAACTTCCACCTCCTTGCCGAACCGAAGGACAGGCCGACCGTCACCTACCACCTGAACAGGCTGCAGCGGCTGCGGGTTGGCAAGGAGGTTCTGGTGACCTTGAACCGCAGCGAGGCGGTCGACCTCAACCAGGTGCTGATGCGGTTCACCTTCTCCCATCCCGTCTTCACCAGGGAGGCCCTGCGGGCGCAACGGCGGTACGCGGAGATCTCGGGAAGGAACAGGACCTACTACTGTGGTGCCTACTGGTTCTACGGCTTCCACGAGGACGGGGTGAGAAGCGGCTTGCGGGTGGTCAACCAGATCGAAGGCGAGCGGTGATCGAGGCTGCCGCCTACCGCGGCTACTTCAGCCATCGCCGCAGCGCTGAGCGGCCGCAGACTTTTCGCCACGCGATTGCCTACTTGTTCTTCGACGTCGAGCGGGCGGAGCAGGTGCTTGGGGGAAGGCTGGTGGAGGGGCTCTACGGCCTGCGCTTCTGCGAGGAGGACTACCTGCCCGGTCCCGGCCCGTTGGCCGGGCGGGTGCGAAGGCGGCTGGAGGAGCTCACCGGTGTGGCGGCGCCCGGCCCCGTCTACATGCTTGCCGGCGTGCGGAGCTTTGGCCGCTGCTACAACCCGATCGCCCTTTTCTACTGCCATGACCGGTCGGGCGCCCCGCTTGGGGTGGTTGCCGAGGTAACCAACACCCCATGGCGCCAGCGGGAAACCTACGCCCTCCTGCACGGCAGCGATGGGGAAGCGGAGAAGCGGCTGTTCGTCTCGCCGTTCCTCGACCTCGACGAACGGTACAGGTGGCGGGCAAGCCCGCCGGGGGAGCGCATAAGCGTGGTGGTTGAAAACCTCAAAGGGGGGAAGCGGACGTTTATGGCGACCCTTGTGCTTGAGCGGGTTACGCTGAGCAGGGCGCTTTTGCGCAACCCCTCCTTCCGTTACCACCACTCCCCCCGCCGAACCCTTGCCTTGATCTACGGCCACGCCGCCGTGATCAGGGCGCTTGGGGTGCGGTGGCGCAATAACGAGCGGGCGGGGGCAGCTGCGGTTGCTTAGCGGTTTCGGTGAAGCGTTTGCCTTTGCCGCCTCAGGGATCGCCTTTGCCTTTGCCGTCGGCTTTGCCGTTGCGCTCGCCGTGCGCGACGCCTCGATCGTCGACTCCGTTTGGGGGGCGAGCTTTGTGGTGGCCGTTTGGGCTGCCTTCCCGGCGGCCGGGGGGCCGCTGTGGCGCAAGGCGCTGGTTGCCTCGCTGGTCAGCCTTTGGGGGGCGCGGCTTGCCCTCTACCTCGGCTGGCGGCGGCTGAAGGAGCGACGGGAGGATCCCCGCTACACCGAGCTGCTGAGGCGCCGGGGGGGCTGGCGGCCGGCCGTTGTCGGCCTCCACGTCTTCCTCCTCCAGGCCGTGCTGGTTGCGGTCGTCTGCCTTGCCCCCGTTGCCGCGCTCTCGGAGAGGGGCGGGGCGTCGCTGGGCGACGGGATCGGCGCAGCGCTTTTTCTCTTCGGCACCTGCTTTGAGGCGGTGGCCGACCTTCAGCTCGCCCGCTTCAAGGCAAGGGCGGAGAACAGGGGCAAGGTGATGGAGAGGGGCCTCTGGCGGTTCTCCCGCCACCCCAACTACTTCGGCGAGTTTCTCTGCTGGTGGGGGGCGCTTGCCTTTGCCGTCGGTCGCACCAACGGCTGGTGGGCGGTCCTCAGCCCGCTGCTGATGTCGGTCTTGCTTTTGCGGGTCTCCGGCAAGGATCACCTTGAGCGTCACCTGAGCGCGCGGCCCGGCTACCGGGAGTACGTCCTGCGCACCAGCGGCTTTGTGCCGCTGCCGCCCAAGCGTCAGGCGCGGTAGCGGGCAACCGCCTCCCGACGGGCAACTCGAGGTCGACGATCGGCTGAGGGCAATCCTTGCCGATCCCCACCCCAAACCGCCGTTGTCGGGTCGCCGACAGAAGTCAGGGCGTTGGCAGCAGTTCGGTTGGCAGCAAGCGAAGCTCCGGCAGCCACCGGCGGAGGTAGGCGCCGTCGGGGTCAAGGGCGAGTTGGCGGCGCAGCGGGTTGTAGAGGCGACGGGCGATGGTGGCGTGGTCTGCCCCCACGCCGGCCGACCACTGCCAGTTGCCGTTGTTTGAGGCCAGATCGCCGTCGAGGCGGTGGCGCATGAAGTGGTGTTCGCCGAGCCGCCAGCTCACCCCGAGCTGCTTGGTGAGGAAGGAGGCGACGACGATCCGCAGCTGGTTGTGCAGCCAGCCGCACCGGCAAGCTGGCGCAGCGCCGCAGTGGGCAGCGGAAAGCCGGTTGCGCCCTCCTCCAGGCGGCAAGCCGATCGGTTGCCTTGACGAAGGGGACGGTGCGCCGCCGCGGGTTGAAGGGCCGCCTCAGGTTGTCCGGGTGGTGGTAAAGCAGGGCGCCGCAGAACTCCCGCCAGGCGAGCTGGCGGCGCAGCTCGCTGTCCGCTCGGCGGGAGGCGATCTCCTCCTCCACCTCCCGGGCCGAAAGGCAGGCGAACCGCAGGGATGCGGAGAGCAGGGTAGGCGAGCCGCTCGGCGAGGTATCGCTCAAGTCGGCGGCGGGCGGTCCCCTCCCCAGGCTCGACAAAGGTCTTGCGAGCGGCCTTTGGTAGCGGCTTGCCGGCCGGGATCTCTGGCGGCGGCGGCAAGCCTGGCGCGGTAGAAGGGCGTGAAGCGGGAGAAAGCGGCGCCGGCCGCGTGCGAAGCGCCTGAGGACGGTCGCAGTGTAGTTGCCGGGATCGAGGTGGAGGGGGATCCCTGCCTCCCCTCAAGACCTTTGAAACCGCCTCGTCCCTGCGCTGACCGAACGGGCTGAGCTCCTCGGTCGCGTGGACGGCGGCGACCTCGAGTGGCCCAAGGAGCCGCGGCAGGACCTCCTCCGGTCGGCCCTCCACGACCAACAGGAGGTTGCCTGCGCTGCGCAGCTGCTCCTCCAGGTCGGCCCGGCAGCGGAACAGAAAGACGTTTCGGCGGACGCAGGAGTTGGGACCGTCGAGGAGGCGGCGATCGAGGCAGAGGAGGACGAGCAGCTCTGTGGCTCCCCGCAGCGCGGCGTGGAGGGCGGGATGGACGCTGAGGCGGAGGTCCGGCCTGAGCCAAAGGCGGTCGTCACCGCCACAAGGGTGACAGGAAGGCCCAGCCGCCGGGGGCGGGCCTGGCGAACGCGCGGCTCGGTCGGCGCGTCGGCTGGCGCTGCTGCGCAGGGGGCGGCTCCGGCAGGCCGGTGGCAAGCGCCGCCCGACCCTTCCCCTCCGCCTTCGCCTTGAGCAGGGCTGCGTCGGCCGCCTCGAGGACGGCGGCCGGGCCGGCGTCGCCGGCGGCGAGCGCGGCCCCGACGGCGGCGCCAACGCCCCAGCGGGCGACGTCGAGGGCGCTGGCGGCCCCCTCTACGGCTGCAACCGTCCGGTTGCCGAGGGCGGCGGCCGATGTTCGGTCCAGGCCCCAGGTCAGCACCGCGCACTCGTCGCCGCCGACCCGGGCGACGCAATCGCAGCCGCGCATCACCGCGACGAGCCTCTCAGCGATCGGGCGCAGGAGCCGGTCTCCCTGGCCGCGTCCAAGCCGGCCGTTGACGACCTTGAAGTTGTCCAGGTCGATGAAAACGACGGCGGTTCCCTCGCGCCGGCCGCCGCCGAGGGCGTCGGTAAGCGCCTGGTTGAAGGCCCGCCGGTTGGGAAGGCCGCCGAGGGCGTCGGTGCAGGCAAGCTCCAGAGCGCGCCGCGGCGCGGCGGAGAGCCGGCGGCGGCTGTGGAGGAGGATCCCGTCAGCACGCAGGCGGTGGTTGCAAGGGCGATGAAGGGCACCAAGTAGCCGATCCGGTGCTCGCCGCTGCCGTAGAGAAATGGGGAGGCGACGACGGCGGTGAAGAGGGCGAGGCGGCGAAGGGCTGCGGCGGGCCTGGCGAGCTGGGCCGAGAAGGTCGCCACGGCCAGGTAATGGGGCAACAGCGGGCTGAAGGCGCCGCCCGAGAGGTAGATCGCCGCCGCCAGCGCAGGCACCACGGCAACGTCGGAAAGGCGGCGAAGGGGGGCAAGGGCCAAGCGCGAGCCGACGATCGGGAAGGTCGAGAGCAGAAGGCAGGCGAGGGCAAGGGCAACCAGCTGGGGCCGGTTTCCGTGCGGGTCGTAGAAGGCGGCGGCGAAGACCGCGGCCGCCCAGAGCAGCCAACACCCGGCTGCGCCGAGGGAGGCCGGGAACGGCCATTGGGAGCCGTTCTCCAGCTGGCGGGGGCCGGGCAGCTGCAGTGGCTGCAGCTGCTCCGGCAAAGAGCCCCGTTTTGCAGCCGGCTCTTCGGCGTACATCCGCTTGTCGGCGGTCGCCAACAGCTCGCATAGCCGCCGCCCGTCTCCGGGGGCGAGCGCCCAGCCCGCGCTTGCCCCGAAAGGCCAGTCCTGCCCCGGCAGCCGCTCGGCGACCTCGCCCACCGCTGCCCGACAGCCGGCTGGGATCCGCTGTAGCTGCGGCGCGCTTGGCGAGCGGATCGGCGCGACGCGAACTCATCGCCCCCGACCCTTGCAACGCATCGCTTCTCGCCGACCGCGCGGCGCAGGGCCTGCGCCACCTCTTGAAGCAGGCGATCGGCGCCGCCGTGGAGGGTGGCGGTGTTGACGGCCTTGAAGTTGTTGAGATCGATCACCACCACGCCGATCGGACCTTTCGCCGGGCGCGCGCAGACCCGCAGCCCGCGGAGGTTGTAGAGGCCGGTGAGCGGGTCGGCGAGCGCTTGAAAGCGGGCCTTTCGCTCCGCCGCCAGCAGCCGCCGCTTGCCATAGCCGATCACCAGCGAGGGGGCGATGAAGCCACCGACGACGATCACAGCGGTGTTCACCGCTGTGGCGTCGACCGGTTGGTAGAGAAGCGGGCTGAGCGCCAGCAGGCAGTTTGCGAGCAGGTGGATCGCCGCCCAGCGGGGACGGAAGAGGTAGGCGTCGTAGAGGACCGGGAAGTAGTAGAGGTAGACGAGCGGGCTGTGGGCACCGTCGGGCCAGCAGCAGGCCGCCCAGACGGTGGCGGCGCCGAGCTTTGAGAAAAGGTTGCCGAGGAGGTAGAGGGCGGGGTCTCTGGTGCGCGGAAAGACCAGCTAGCTGAAGGTTGCCGCAACCGGGCACCAACCGCATGGGCGGCGCCGCCGGGGCGCAGGTGGGCGGAGGTGTCGGGCAACAGGAACGAAGCGAAAAGGGCTGCCGCTCCTCCCAACCACATCGAGATCGCCGCCCAGATCCGCGGCTGGCGCTCGGCGCTCGGCTGCAGCTCGTCAAAGCCTCCCTGAGCCTGCCTGCGGGAGGGACCCACGACACGGTGGTCGGCTCGACGGAGCCCTACTTTTAACGGCGTAAAGAGCCTATCGGCACAAAGGTGATCAGGCTCCAAGCAGGTGGCGGCTCAGCGCCTCCTGGCGGAAGTTGAAGATCCGCTCGAGGTCGCGGCGGACCAGGAGGGAGTGGGCAACCTCGCCAAGCGGGCCGAGGGGAAGCGCGTATTCGACCTTGTCTGTCACCAACGTGCCCCCCGGGCAGTCGCGGAAGAGGTGCTGGTGGCGCCAATAGGCGTAAGGTCCGTGGAGCTGCAGGTCGATGAACTCCTCTTCCGGTTCGAACCGCTCGATCAGCGCCTTCCAGCGCATCGGCACCCCACGGACCCGCAGCCGGTAGTTGATCTCTGTTCCAGATTCCACGGTTGGGGTGCTGACGGAGAGGATTCGAAAGCGCAGCCAAGGAGGCGTCAACAGCTCAAGCTTGTGGGGGTCGGCGAAGAAGGCGAAGACCTCGCGGCGGGGAAGGGGGATCTGCTGGGTGCGCACGAGGTTATGCATTGCCCAACGATAGCTGCCGGCCGGTCGGCCGGTGGATCACGTCCCGGCCTCCAACTCCCGGTGTTGATAGGGGCTGCCCCGCCGACCTGACGACCTTTAGGCGTTTCCAGGCTCCGGTGTCCCTACTGGCCGGGAAGGGCGGGTAAGAGCAGATGGCAAGCCGAGTCCTCGTCTGCGGCGCCACCGGGTTCATCGGCTCCCGGCTGGTGCCCGCGCTGCGGGAGCGCGGACACGCGGTTCGCTGCCGAGCACCCGCGCATTCGCCACGAAACGGCCCTGGTGCTCCAGGAGGCCGGGCCGCCGCTCACCTACTTTCCGGCGGGGATGGTCGTCGGCGCGGGCAGCGAGTCCTACAAGACCCTCCGCTATCTGGTTGCGCGGCTGCCGGTGATAATCGCCCCGGCCTCGTTGCGAAACGCCAGCCAGCCGATCGCGGCGGCCGACGCCGTCGCCTATCCGGTCGGGGCGCTTGAGAAGGAGGCAACGGTCGGGAGGGAGATCGAAATCGGCGGTCTCGACCGCCTCTCATACGGCGAGAAGTTGGATTGGCTGGCGATTGCCCTCGGCCGCGCCCCCCCGCCCGCGGATCCCCGTACCCGTTCTCACCCCCGCCTTTCCTCTCTTTGGATCGGGTTGGTGACGCCGGTTGACGCCGGCGTGGCCAGGCCGCTGATCGAAAGCGATGCGGTGCCGACGGGGGTCCGCGACGAAGGCGGCATGGCGCTTTTTCCCGAGATCGAGCCGGTTGGCTTTGACCAGGCGCTGCGCCGCGCCCTCGAGGAGGGGGCCGAAGCCGGCGGCGGTCGAACCGCGGCGCAATGAGCGGCAAGGACGGGGAGGCTTGGAGCGCGCCGCTTGCCGCGGAAGCTCAAGGGCTAAACGCGATGGCGGGCAACTCAGTCCGCAGGCTGCGACTGCCTGGCGCCGCGGCCAGACGCACCCCGCGCGGAGGTCAGGGTTGCCGTGCAGGTGCCCGCCGTTTTAGGCAGGCTCCGCAGGCTAAGCGCTATTGGCCGCGCTCGCGGCTCTCGCCCCCAGGCTTTTGCCCCTTCTCGATGTAGCCGATCAGCGCCTTGTTGGGGCTGTACGGCGGCGGGGCGGGTCTACTCGGCGCGGGCTGCTGCGGCTGGCTGTCGAGCTTGGGCTTTTGATCGGACATGGTGACCGTTGCCTCCAGCACTCAGGGTAGCGCAGACGACCAACACCGCGGCGATCGTCAGGAGCGCCACTGCCAACTGGACCCGTCGGCCCTTCCGCTTCACGAGGTCCGCCACCTCACGAACCATCGCGATCTGGACGTCAAGCAGTTCAAGGAGCGTTTCGGATTCCGGAGCGGTCAAGAGCTCGCGCAAGGGCAGCACCTCCATCACCGGATAAGCGCGAGGCATGAACGAAAGGGCGGCCGACAAGGCTGCAGCCACCGCGACGCCCAGCCCGATCTGGAAACAGAGCTGCGCGGACACGGACGACTGGGCGGTGGCACCAAGGCCAACCAACACCCCCGCGAAGCCGAGCACCACACCCGCTTTTGCATCAAGGCTCTCGCCGTGAGCGTTCATGGTCTCGCGCTCACGCGCCACCTGAGCGGCGACCAGCTCAAGCGATGGGAGTGGCGGCTGCGGATCGTTTTTTGCTTGAGCTGCGACGTCTGCCTCCACCGCCTGCAATGGTAGTTTGCACCGGAGCTGGCATAGCAGCCCTGCAGAGCAACCTCGCGTTGCCACTTCGGTTGTGGAGAGGCCAACGGCCGGCGGTTGCAGTTTGCGCAGCCCCCAGGCGAGCCGCCGCTTGCTCGGGGTGCAACGGTGCGACCCGGTCCCGGAGAGGCGTCGGTGTCCCGGAGAAGCGCGGGCCGGCTCACGATCGGTGCTTGCGCGCAAGTCCGCCCGAGGCGGTTTTCGACCGCGCCGGCCAAGACGCGCCCGTCGAGCCTCACGGAAGGCGACCGCGCGGCCGTTGGGGCAGAGACGGACGCATCGATCCGCGGAGGCGGTCCACGTGGGCAGGCGGGCAGATCCGCGGGGCGATGCCGAGCTAGTCAACCTCAAGAGAAAAGCCCCGCCAACGCAGGGCTCCCGAGGATGGAGCTAGGCGGACTCGAACCGCCGACCTCCTGGGTGCGATCCAGGCGCTCTACCAGCTGAGCTATAGCCCCACGAAGCTCTGGCAAGTGAGTGTAGAGGCTGGAGCAGGTGCGCCACCGCCACGCAGCCGCAGCGCGATTGTGCTGAATTATTACTTTGGCGACATGGGACTGCTGGAAGAAGCGATCCGGGACCATTTCGAGCTGAAGCGCAAGCACGGTGCCGACCCGGCCGAGCTGCTTCGCCAGGAGCGGGAAGCCTTCGGCGAAGGCGAGGAGCACGAGACGGCCGCTTCGCTGACCCCGGGGGAGGCCGAGGCAGCCGCACCACCCCCTGGCGAGGGGGAGAAAGCGGGGATTGAAGCCGAGACCGAGACCGTTGAGCTCGACCTCCGTCTGCTCGAGGATGAAGGGGACGATCTCGCCGAGGAGCCGACCGTCCTTGAAGATCGCGGGCTTGAGCGGGGAGGGGTTGAACATTACGTGCAAGAGGAGGAGGCCGCGCGCTCGGAAGAGGGCGAGGCGCGGCATAAGCGCCGGAGGTTGCTTCGCCGGGTGGGCAGGCAATCGAACGACGAGGACTGACCGGCGAAGAGTTGAGCGGTCGACCTCCTGACGCCAGCGCCGCGACCGCGGCCCGTTCGCTGGTCGGTGCAAAGCAGGACCCTTCAGCAGGACGGACGGCCTCTCCCGGGTGCGGTTGCGGAGGCGAAGGTTGGCAACGACCCAGAAGACGGAAGGGGCCAACGGTTTTTAGGAACGGGTGGCTGGGCTTGCGGCTGTGAAGAGGCGAGGCAGCGGCTCCAGCGCTTATCGCGCTCGCTTGCGGGCAGGCCATTTGCCAGTCGGACGAAGCGGCGGCTGCGCCGCGCGAGCGGGGCTTGCCTGCAACGGCAAGCCCTCCTTGTGCGGCGGCTGTACACTCGGTCCGGGGGCCATAGCTCAGCTGGTAGAGCGCCTGCTTTGCAAGCAGGAGGTCGGCGGTTCGAGTCCGCCTGGCTCCACCTTCACGACCAGCAGAGGGTCTCGGGGCGCGAGCGGGCGGCTGGCCGCCGGCGGCAGAGCCGCGGACTTCGCCTTCCCCGCCGCTTGCCCGCGGCGGTCAGGGCAGAGGGAGGTCCCGCACCCGCTGTGCGCGCCGCCGCACCCTTGCCGAAAGGCTGGTGGGGTCGACGCGACGGACCCGCTCAAACCGCCTGTGCACCGGACAGAACTGGATCCTCGTCGTGCCCAGCCGGATCGCCTTCAGCGAGACAAAGGGGATCCAGACGGTCGAGTAGTAGGCCCCGCCGCTACACCTCACGATCGTCCGCTTGATCGCTCCACCCTCCTTTCCGGGTCAACAACGGCTCGCTCCCAAGCTGGGCCCCTTCAACGCGCGCCAGCAGGCCGAGCAGGAAGGTTTCAACCATCTCGATGTAATAGCGGTTGTCAAGCGTTGGGTCGAGGATCCGGTTGAGCAGGAAGCCATCGGCCATCACGTAGTTGAGCGTTGCGATCTCCTCCGGCGGCAGCGGCGGCTCAACCCCGATCGTCCGCGCCCAGCGCAGAAAGATCTCCGCCATCCGCTTGCGCAGCCGTCTTTGCCTGCTGACAAGCTGGGCGCGGAACCTGCCGTTGCGGGCGGCGTAGAGGGCGAACTCCTGGTAGAGCCGCGGCCAGGTTGGCTCGCTGTCCACCTGCTCCAGAAACCCCTCGATCGCCGCCTTCACCTCGGCGACCGGATCACCGCCCCCCTGCAGCGTTTCCTCGAGGCGGGCGAGCTCCCGCGCGAACTTCTCGTCGAGGATCGTCAGAAACAGCTCCTCCTTGGAGCGGAAGGAGGCGTAAAAGGCGCCCTTAGTGAAGCCGGCCGCCCGAGCGATCCGCTCCACCGAGGCGCCGGCGTAGCCGTCCCTGCAGATCGAGCGGGTTGCGGCTTCAAGGAGGGCGGCGCGCGTAAGCGCCTTGCGCTCCTTGCGGCTCAACCCGGGACGCTGCCCGTTCTTGGCGGCCCGTGCCGATCTAGCTGCCGGCACCGCTTAGCACCGGATTCCGCGGCCTGGACTGCGCAGCCCTTGACCGCACGATCACCTCGGCGTCGCGGGAGGGGGTCTCGGTGATCGAGCGGCGCAGCACCCGCTCGCCGCGGGGCCGGGCCGGGGCGATCTCGTAGCCAAGCAGCAACTCGCGAAGGACCGTTTCCATCTCAAACTGGGCGAAGGCGGCGCCAAGACACCTGCGCACGCCGCCCCCAAAGGGTATCCACGTGTAGGTGCCCGGCGCCTTCTCCAAAAACCGCTCCGGGATGAACTCCTCCGGCTGGGGGTAGACGTCCTCCCGCCTGTGCATCAGGTAGATGGAGGGGATGATCGCCACCCCCGCCGGGAGGAGGTAGGGGCCAAGCTGAAACGGGGCGGTCAGCTTGCGCGCGACGATCGAGATCACCGGCCGCAGCCGCAGGGTCTCGTAGACGACGGCCTTCAGGTAGCGGTCTTCGCCGGCCTCAAGCTCGGCGCGCAGCCGCTCCACCCGCTGCGGATGGCGGGAGAGCCGCTCAAGCGCCCAGGCCAGGGCGTTTGCGGTCGTCTCATGGCCGGCAAGCAGGAGGGTCATCAGCTCGTCCCGCACCTCCTGGTCGGACATCGGCGAGCCGTCCTCGTGGGTTGCCTGCAGCAGCAGCGACATGATGTCCTGTCGCTCGCCGAGGTCTTCGCCCCGTCGCTGGGCGATCTCGGCGTAAAGGAGGGCGTCGATTGCCTGAAGCCGCCGCCGCAGCGCGCCGACCCGGTGCAGCCTTCCCGGCCCGGCCAGCAACAGGATCATCATCCTGGCGGGGTTGGTCACGAAGTCGAGGAGGTCCCTGATCCGGTCCCGCAGCAGGGCGAGCCGCTCCCCCTCCTGGACGCCGAAGACGGCGCGGAGGATCACCTCCAGGGTGAGCCGCTGCATCCGCGGCCGCGCCTTGACTGTCACCCCCTGCGGCCAGCTTGCAAGCTCCCGGCGGGCAAGCTCGGCGATCAGCTCGCTGTAGCGCTGCATCCGCGCCCCGTGAAAGGGCGGCAAAAGCAGCTTCCGCTGGCGGATGTGCTCCTCCTCGTCCAGCAGCAGCACCGAGTAGTTGCCGAGCACAACGCCAAGGACCGAGTTCCCCTCGCCGGCGTGCAGCACCTTTGGATCGCCGGTGAAGACGGCCTTGACGTGGTCCGGATCGCAGGTGACGACCCAGGTCGGCTCGTAGGCGATCCGCAAGGTGAAGACGTCGCCGTAGCGGCGCCGGCATTGGGCGAGGTACCACTGGGCATGGCGGCTCCAGATCGCGGTTTGCAGGGGCACGGGCAGGCGGGGGCCGGGGGGTAGTTGCTGCTCTACGGTTCGCATACCGGGTAGTATACTGCTCGCGTACCAACCGGAATCCGAACTGAGGAAGGAAATGTCCGCCAGCCCAACCCTCAATGGCAAGGCGCCTTACGCCGATCAAGAGAAGGGAAGGCAGCCGTTGCTCGAAAAGCACCACTTTGACGTTGTGATCGTGGGTGCCGGCCTTTCCGGCATCGATGCGGCCTGCCGGCTCACCCAGAGCCACCCGAGGGTCCGCTTTGTCGTGCTTGAGGCAAGGGAGCGGATCGGCGGCACCTGGGATTTGTTCCGCTACCCGGGGATCCGCTCCGACTCGGACATGTACACCCTCGGCTTTCCGTTCCGCCCCTGGCCGGACGATCGCACGATCGCCGACGGCCCGACGATCCGCCGCTACGTCGAGGAAACGGCGCGGGAGTACGGAGTGGATCGGCGGATCCGGTTCGGCGTCAAGGTGGTTGCCGCCAACTGGTCTTCGGCGCGCTCCCGTTGGGAGCTCACCGCGGAGGAGGTTGCAACAGGCAACCGCCTCTCCCTGACCGCAACCTACCTCTACATCAGCGCCGGCTACTACCGCTACGACCGCGGCTACATCCCCGACCTGCCCCAGGTCGACCGTTACCGTGGCACGCTTGTCCACGCCCAGCACTGGCCGGAGGAGCTCGACTACGCGGAGAAGCGGGTGGTGGTAATCGGCTCCGGTGCAACGGCCGTCACCCTTGTCCCTGCGCTTGCCCAGCGGGCCGCGAAGGTGACGATGCTCCAGCGCACCCCCACCTACATCGTCTCCCTGCCGGCGGTCGATCCGCTTGCCCGCTGGCTGCGCAGCCACCTGCCGGAGCGGCTTGCCTACCACCTGGTGAGGGCGAAGAACGTGGCGATCATGACCGCCAGCTACAAGCTGATGCGCCGCTTTCCGCGGCAGGCGCGGGCGGTGATCCGCGCCGGGATCAAACGGCAGCTTGGCGGCGCGGTGCCGCTCGATCCCCACTTCGCGCCCCCATACAACCCCTGGGACCAGCGCCTGTGCGTGGTCCCCGACGGCGACCTCTTCAAGGCGCTGGTGGAGGGCAAGGCGGAGGTTGTCACCGATCGGATCGAGCGGTTCACCGAGGATGGGCTGCAGCTTCGCTCAGGCAGGAAGCTTTCCGCCGAGATCGTCGTGCTGGCCACCGGCCTGGAACTGCAGTCGCTGGGCGGGATCGACCTTTCCCTGGACGGCAAGCCTGTCGATCTCCCGAACCGGCTCTCCTACAAGGGCGTGATGCTCGATGGCGTGCCGAACGCCCTTTTTGTGGTCGGCTACATCAACGCCTCCTGGACCCTGAAGGCCGACCTTGTCGCCCGCTACTTCTGCAAGCTGCTTGGCCACGCCAGGCGGACCGGCAAGGCGGTCTTTGTCGCAAGGCCAACCGGCGAGGTCGGCAACCGCCAGCCGCTGATCGACCTGAAGGCCAACTACGTGCTGCGGGCGCTCGACCGCTTCCCGAAGCAGGGAGGGCGCCGGCCGTGGCTGATGAACCAGAACTACCTCCGAGACCTCCTTGAGCTGCGGTTCTCCGAGCTTGAGGACGGAGAGCTGCGGTTTGCGCCGGCCGGCGCTGCGGCGGCGGTCGCCGAGGCCCCGCTTGAGGTCGCCTCTTAATCGGACCTTCACACTCGTTAATCCCCTTCCCACCGTTCCGCCGCCGACCCTCAGCGTCGGGGCGCTACCGTTCACGCCGCCAACCCTTGGCAGCGAGCAGAAGCGGCGAGACCAGCTCCAACACAAACGGCTAACGGGGTAAGCCGCAGCAAAAGGCGAATAGAGAGTGTTAGTGACCGTGGATGGATAGAAACCTTGCAGCGATCGGTCAAGGGTTGGTAGGGGCCGGCCAACCGGCCACCCCCGGCCAAAGCTCGGCGGCCCCGCGGCCGCGCACCCTACTTGACATCTTCAACGCCACGGCGGTCCGTTGCCCCGCTGCGCGGGCGCTTGAGGCTCCCGATGGCCACTACACCTACCGGGAGCTGGCTGCCGAGGCCGATCGCCTTGCCCAAAGGCTGCGGGAGCTTGGCGTCGGTCCCGGGGAGCGGGTGGCCGTGCGGGTTGAAAGCGGCACCGCCGCCCTTTACATCGCGATCCTTGGCGTGCTTTGCGCCGGCGCCGCCTACGTGCCGATCGAGGCCGACGAACCGGACCGGCGGGCCGAGTCGATCATCGCCCAAGCAGACGTCTGCGCGGTGGTTGGCGACGGGCTGCAGATCAGCCAGCTCCGGCCGGCCCGCGGCGCGGAGCGGGAGGTGACAACGGAGGACGACGCCTGGGTGATCTTCACCTCCGGCTCCACCGGCAAGCCGAAGGGGGTGGCCGTCAGCCACCGGGCAGCCGCCGCCTTCGTCGACGCCGAGGCGCAGCTTTTCTCGATCTCGCCCGGCGACCGGGTGCTTGCCGCCCTCTCCGTCTCCTTCGATGCGAGCTGCGAGGAGATCTGGCTGGCCTGGCGGCACGGCGCAACGCTTGTCCCGGCGCCGCGGATCCTTGCCAAGGCCGGCGCCGAGCTTGGTCGGTTCATCGTCGAGCGGGGCATCACCGTCGTCTCCACCGTCCCCTCCCTTGCGGCGCTCTTCGACCCCGCCGATCTCGCCGGCGTCCGGCTTTTGATCCTTGGCGGCGAGGCCTGCCCCCCCGCCCTTGCCTGGGAGCTTGCCCGCGACCGGGAGGTCTGGAACACCTACGGGCCCACCGAGGCAACCGTCGTCACCACGGCTGCAAGGATCGAGCCGGGCAAGCCGGTGACGATCGGCTGGCCGCTGCCCGGCTGGGAGGTTGCGATCGTCGACGGCGAGGGCAAGCCGGTGACGATCGGCGGCGTCGGGGAGCTGGTGATCGCCGGCGTCGGCCTCGGCCGCTACCTCGACCGCGAGCTTGACGCCAAGGCCTACGCCCCGCTACCTGCCCTTGGCCTGAAGCGGGCCTACCGCACCGGCGACCTGGTCAGGGAGACGATCAACGGCATCGAGTTCGTCGGGAGAGCCGACGACCAGGTGAAGATCGGCGGCCGCCGGCTTGAGCTTGGCGAGGTTGAGGCCCGGTTTGCCGAAGCCCCCGGGGTGCGGGCGGCGGCCTGCGCGCTGCGGGAGACAAAGGCCAAGAACAAGCTCCTGGTTGCCTACCTGGTCGGCGAGCGGCTCGACCTTGCCAAGGTCCGCGCCTTCGTCCAGGAGCGGCTGCCCGCCGGCCTGCCCTTCCAGCTGGTCGAGCTGGAGGACCTGCCCCGCTCCCCTGCCGGCAAGGTGAACCGCCGGGCGCTGCCCTGGCCGCCTCCCTCGCAGGGGGAGGGGGAGGTCGGCGGCGAGCTGGCCTGGCTTGCGGAGCGTTGGCGGGAACAGCTTGGCGAGGTCCCGCTCTCGCCCGACAGCGACTTCTTTGCGCTTGGCGGCGGCTCCCTTGCCGCCGCCAAGTTGGCGACGGCGCTGCGCAAGCGCTTCCCCGGGGTGGCCGTTGCCGACATCTACCGTCACCGGACGCTTGAGAGCCAGTGGCGGCGGCTGTGCAGCCTCGCCCAAACCAAGCAGCAGGTCGCTGCAACCACCCCCCGCCGGCCGCGGCTGTTTGCAGCCGGTCAGGTTGGTGCGCTCCTCTCGCTGCTGACCGCCACCGCCCCGGCCTGGGTGCTTGGGGCGCTGATCCTCAACCGGATCTACCCCGGCAACCTTGGTCCCCAGGTGTGGTGGGTCTACCTGCTGGTCGGCTGGCTACTTGTCGGCAGCATGCCCGGCCGGGTGGCGATCGTCGCCCTCGCCCGCCGGCTGCTCCTTGCCGGGGTGAAGGACGGCCGCTACCCCCGCCACTCCCTGATCACCCTGCGGATCTGGCTGCTGGAGCGGCTTGCCGACGCCTTTGCCCTGGAAGGGCTGGGCGGCACCCCCTGGGCGGCGCGCTACGCCCGCCTGCTTGGGCTGCCGGTTGGCAGGCGGGTTTGGCTGGGCACCGTCCCCTCGCCGGCCAGCTTTGTGCGGATCGAGGAGGGGGCGACCGTTGAGGCCGACGTCGACCTGCGGGGATGGTGGCACGAGGGCGGCGAGCTGGTTGTCGGCACCGTTGTGATCGGCAGGGAGGCGCGCGTCGGCACCAGGGCGCTGCTGATGCCGGGCGCCCGGATCGGCGAGGGGGCGGAGGTTGAACCGGGCTCCCTGGTCTGGGGGGAGGTGTCGGCCGGCAGGCGGTTTGCAGGGGTGCCCGCCCGGGACGTTGGGCCGGCCGGCGAGGGCTGGCCGACGGAGCCGCCCCCCTCCGCCGGCAGGCGGTGGCTTTGGAAGGCCTGCTTTGCCCTGGGGGTTGCCGGCAACGGGCTGCTCTCCCTGCTTGCGCTTGCGCCGGGCCTTGCCCTTGTCGTCCTCCTGAGGCCGCGGACGACAAGCCCGACCACCGTGGTCGAGCGGGCCCTTGAGCTGAGCCCGGCGATCACAGCGATCTTCGTCCTCCTCTACGCCCTCCTTGTCGCCGTTGTCTTCCGGGCCGCCTGCCGGTTGGTCCGTCCCGGGCTCCACAGCGCCGAGGGACCGGTGGGGTTTGGCCTCTGGCTTGCGGAGACGGTGATGTCCCACGCCCGGGAGACGCTTTTCCCGTTGTTTTCCTCGATCTACACCGCCCCCTGGCTGCGGCTTGCCGGGATCGAGGTGGGCCGGCGGGCCGAGATCTCAACGGTGGTTGGCGCCACCTGCCTCGATCGGTTTGCGGACAAGAGCTTCTGCGCCGACGACGTGGTGTTTGTGGCGGCAAGGGCCCGGGCCGGTTGGCTGGAGGTCGCCGGCAGCCAAGTTGGCCCGGAAACCTTTCTTGGCAACGGCGCGATCCTTGCCGGCGCAACCGAGCTTCCCAAGCGGACGTTGGTTGGCGTGCTCACCACGCCGCCGCGCCGACCCCCGGCGGAAACCTCCTGGTTCGGCAGCCCCGCCCTCGAGCTGCCCCGTCCGCCGCTGCCCGGCTTGCGCGAGCGGACAACCGACCCAAGCCGCCGCCTGGTCCTTGCCAGGGCAGCGGTCGAGGCGGTGCGGATCGTCTTGCCGGCGCTGCTGTCGGGGGTGCTTGGTAGCGCGGTCTTCTGGGGCCTTGATGCGGTTGGCGTCCACGTCGGCGTCTGGGCGATGTTTGTGGCGGCGCCTGCGCTTCTTTTCGCCGGCGGGATCGTCGCCTGCCTGCTCACCGTCCTGCTGAAGTGGACGTTGATCGGTCGCTACCGGCCGGGCGAGCACCCCCTCTGGTCGTTCTTCGTCTGGCGGGACGAGATCATCAACTCCGCCCAGGAGGTGCTTGCCGGAACCTGGCTGCTTGAGGCGGCGATGGGCACCCCGCTGCTCAACGTCTACCTGCGGCTGATGGGCACCAAGGTCGGCAGGGATGTCTGGTGCGAAACGCTGACGATCACCGAGTACGAGCAGGCCGAGCTGGGCGACGGCTGCGCGCTGAACCGCCACTCCGTGGTGGAGACCCACCTCTTCCACGACCGGGTGATGAGGATCGGGCCGGTGCGGATCGGCGCCGGCGCAACGCTTGGTCCAAGCGCCGCCTCCCTCCCCGAGACCGTGGTCGGGGAGGGGTGCTCCGTTGGCGGCCGGTCGGTGGTGATGCGGGGCGAGAACCTGCCGGCCCACACCCGTTGGCATGGAGCGCCGGTTTTCGTCCGAGAGGATCCCGTTGGTTGAGTCGGTGAACCGGCTCGCCGGCCCCTTGAGCGAAGGGAGCGGGGTGGCCGTCCGCCCGCTGTTCAGCCGGCCGGAGGGCCCGGTTGTCCTTGCCCTGCTTGGCGGGGATGGGGAGCGGCTGCGCGCGTTGGCAAGGCGGCTCTGCGCCTTGGTTGGCGGTGAATGCTCCCGCTCCTACCATCCGCCCGTTGCGCTGGTCGGCATTCACGCGGGGCGGGTTGGCGTCGACGTAGAGGGCGTGGTGGCGACGGAGGCCGGCTTTTTCGAGGGGATCGCCACCCCCCGGGAGCGGACAACCCTCTCCCTGCCGCCGGAGGGACCGCAGCGGGACCGGTTCCTGATCGAGCTTTGGTCGGCCAAGGAGGCCGTCGCCAAGGCGCTTGGCGACGCCCTCTCCTACGACCCCCGCCGCCTTGACAGCCCCTTTGTCTGGCAGGAGGTTGGGCCGGGGCTTTACCGCGCCGGCGCCGCCTACGCCCACCCCCTGGAGCTTGGCGAGGGGCTGGTCGGCTGGGTCTGCTGGCGCTAGCGGCTGCGGGCCCGTTCCCGCTCCCGCTGCTCAAGCCGGTGGCGGCGGCGCTCCTCGGCTTCCCGCTGACGGCGCAGTTCTTCCTCGTCCTGCGGTTCAAGGGGCGGCACCGGCACGGGATGGCCTTCGCCGTCGACGGCAACCATCGTCAGGTAGGCGGAGTTGGTGTGGCGGACCTCCCCGGTCAGGGGGTTTTCCGCTTCAACCCTCACCCCAACCTCCATCGAGGTCCGCCAGGCCGCGTTTACGGAGGCCCGGAGGGTGAGCAGCTCGCCGACGAAGACGGGACGGAGGAAGGTGAGGCGGTCGACCGCCGCCGTCACCGACGGTCGGCGGGCGTGGCGCATCGCCGCCAGGCCGGCCGCTTCGTCGCACAGCTTCATCACCACCCCGCCGTGAACCATCCCCGCGTTGTTTGCGTCGAGGAGGCTCATCCACTTGACAAGTTCCGCTTTCGCTACCGCCATCTGTCTGCCGCTGCCCCTTTCCCCTGACTCTACAGCCGCGCCCGCGCAAACGGCCGGCGGCGGGGGCGGCTCTAGAATCTTGAGCAAGGCCCGATAGAAAGGCACGCGGTGGCAACCGCTTCAACGGCAGCAACCAAGACAGCGGCGGTCTGGGAGGAGCTTGAACGGGCCGCGGGCGACCTGCGCCGCAAGCGGTTGGCAACCCTCTTTGCGCAGGACCCCCAGCGCGGTCGGCGGTTTGCGGTCGAAGGGGCGGGGATCTACCTGGACTACTCCAAGCAGCTGGTCGACGACCGGGTGATGGAGCTTTTGTTTGAGCTGGCCCGCCGCAGCGGCCTGCCTGAGCGGATCGAGGCGATGTTCAAGGGGGAGCCGGTCAACCGCTCCGAGCGGCGGCCGGCGCTGCACGTCGCGCTCCGCGCGCCCCGCTCGGAGCAGATCTTCGTCGACGGCAAGGACGTGGTAGCCGAGGTCCACCGCGTCCGGGAGCGGTGCGCCGAGATCGCCGAGCGGATCCGCGCCGGCCGCTGGCTTGGCTTCACCGGCAAGCCGATCCGCCACGTGGTCAACATCGGGATCGGCGGCTCCCACCTGGGCCCGGCGATGGCCTGCGAAGCCCTTGAACCGTTCATCGAGCGGGGCCTGAAGCTGAGCTTTGTCTCGAACGTCGACGGCGCCGACCTGGAGCGGGTCCTTGCCGTTGCCGACCCGGAGGAGACCTTGTTCATCGTCTGCTCGAAGAGCTGGCGGACCCAGGAGACCTTGGTGAACGGCACGGCGGCCCGCCGGTGGCTGGTGGAGGCCCTTGGCGATCCCCGGGCCGTCGCCAACCACTTTTTGGCCGTCTCCACGAACCTCCAGGCAGTTGCCGAGTTCGGGATCGCCGCCGAGAACGTCCTGCCGATGTGGGACTGGGTTGGCGGCCGCTACTCCCTGCCCTCGGCGATCGGCTTGATCGTGATGATCGGGATCGGCGCAAAGCGGTTTGAGGAGCTCCTTGCCGGCTACCGGGAGGTCGACCTCCACTTCCGGGAGACGCCGCTTGAGCGCAACCTGCCGGCGATCCTCGGCCTGCTTGCCGTCTACGCGGTCGACCTGCTCGGCTGCCAGACCCGGGCGATCCTCCCCTACGCCGCCCGCCTCGAGCGGTTTCCCGCCTACCTCCAACAGCTTGAGATGGAGTCCAACGGCAAGGGCGTGCGGGAGGACGGCACGCCGGTGCCGCGGCCGACGGCGCCGATCGTCTGGGGGGCCCCCGGCACCAACGGCCAGCACGCCTTCTACCAGCTCCTCCACCAGGGCACCCACCTTGTCCCCGCCGACCTGATCGGCTTCCTGGAGCCGCTCAGCGGCCACGCCGACCAGCACGACCTGCTCCTTGCCAACCTGATCGCCCAGGGGGAGGCGCTTGCCTTCGGCAGGGACGCCGCGCAGCTGCGCGCCGAAGGGGCCGACCCCGACCAGATCCCCCACCGGGTCTGCCCGGGCAATCGGCCGACGACGACGATCCTCCTGGAGCGGCTCGACCCCCGCAACCTCGGCCGGCTGATCGCCCTCTACGAGCACTCGGTCTTCACCCAGGGGACGGTTTTCGGGATCGACTCCTTCGACCAGTGGGGCGTGGAGCTGGGCAAGGTCCTTGCCGTGCGGATCGAGCAGGAGCTTGCCGGCGACTCGCCAAAGCTGGAGCACGACAGCTCGACCAACCGGTTGGTCGAGCTGGTGCGGGAGGCGCGCAGGCGGCGGTGAGCGGCAACGGCCGACCCCCCGCCCTCTCCCCCCACTACAAGTGGATCGCCCTCTCCAACACGACGGTGGGGATGCTGCTTGCGACGATCAACTCCTCGGTGATCCTGATCGCCCTGCCCGACATCTTCAGGGGGATCAAGATCAACCCGCTCTCCCCCGGCAACAGCAACTACCTGCTGTGGATGATCCTCGGCTTTCTGATCGTCACCGCGGTGCTGGTCGTCAGCCTCGGCAGGCTGGGCGACCTCTACGGCCGGGTGCGGATCTACAACCTCGGCTTTGCCGTCTTCACGGTCTTCTCGATCCTCCTCTCGCTCACCCCCTTCTCCGGCGGCGCCGGCGCGCTCTGGCTGATCCTGATGAGGGTTGGCCAGGGGGTTGGCGGGGCGATGCTGTTCGCCAACTCCTCGGCGATCCTCACCGACGCCTTCCCGCCAAACCAACGGGGCCTTGCCCTGGGGATCAACGGCGTCGCGGCAATCGCCGGCTCCTTTCTGGGCTTGATCATCGGCGGCGTCCTGGCGCCGCTTGACTGGCGGTACGTCTTCCTCGTCTCCGTCCCGTTCGGCCTGTTCGGGACCGTCTGGTCATACCTGAGGCTGTTCGACCTTTCCCCTCCCCGGCCGGCGCGGATCGACTGGCTTGGCAACCTCACCTTCGCCGTCGGCCTGGTGGCGGTGATGGTTGGCGTCACCTACGGCATCCAACCCTACGGCCACGAAACGATGAGCTGGAGCAGCCCCCAGGTGCTTGCCGAGCTGTGCGGCGGCGTGGCGGTGCTCTGCCTCTTCGTCGCGATCGAGCGGCGGGTTGCCGAACCGATGTTCAAGCTCTCCCTGTTTCGGATCCGCGCCTTTGCCGCCGGCAACCTCGCCACGCTGCTTTCGGCGATCGCCCGGGGCGGGCTTCAGTTCGTGCTAATCATCTGGCTGCAGGGGATCTGGCTGCCGGAGCACGGCTACGCCTTCTCCGAAACCCCGCTTTGGGCCGGCATCTACATGGTCCCGCTGACCGTTGGCTTCCTCGTCGCCGGCCCCCTCTCCGGGATGCTCTCCGACCGGTTTGGCGCCCGGCCGTTTGCAACGGGCGGGATGGTCGTTGCCGCCCTCTCCTTCGCCCTGCTCACCCAGCTGCCGGTCGACTTCCCCTACCCCGCCTTTGCCGGCCTGATCTTCCTAAACGGGGTGGGGATGGGGTTGTTCGCCTCGCCGAACCGGGCCGGCGTGATGAACAGCCTGCCGCCAACCGACCGGGGCGCCGGCGCCGGAATGAACGCCACCTTTCAAAACTCGGCGATGGTCCTTTCAATCGGCCTCTTCTTCTCGATCCTGATCGCCGGCCTCTCCTCCTCGCTGCCCTCCCACCTCGCCCACGGCCTGGTCGCCCACGGGGTGCCTCCCGCCCAGGCCGCGGCGGTGGCCAAGCTGCCGCCCGTCGCAACTCTGTTTGCCGCCTTCCTCGGCTACAACCCCCTCAAGCAGCTGCTTGGCGGCCAGCTCCACGCCCACCTGCCGGCCGCCCAGCTCGCCGTCCTCACCGGCCAGCGGTTCTTCCCCCAGCTGATCTCCCCGCCCTTTGGCTCGGCGCTGCAGGCGGTCTTTGTCTTTGCCGCGATCGGCTGCCTGATCGCGGCGGCCGCCTCCTGGCTGCGGGGCGGCCGCTACCACTACGCCGCCGAGCAGCCGCCTGCAGCCCTGCCCGGGGCGGCAGCCGACGGCCAGCTGCGCCGGCCGGCCGCCCGCCAGCCTGCGCCAGGGGGAGGAGCGGGCCCAGCCGCCGGAGGGCGACCGTGACCAGGCTGGTTGCGATCTCGGCCACCTACGGCGCCGGCGGCTCCTGGATCGGCCCCCGCCTTGCCCGGGAGCTTGGCGTCGAGTTCCTCGATCGGGCGATCCCGGTTGCCGTTGCCCGCCAGCTGCAGGTGCCGGTGGAGGTTGCCGAGCGGTTTGACGACCGCGCCGAGGGCTCCCTGCTTGCCAGGCTGCTTGCCTCCTTTCGCGCCGCCGACGTCACCGTGCCAGCGGCGCTGCCGGCCGAGGGGCCGCTTGCCGAGGACTTTCGGATCGCAACGGAGCGGGTGCTGTTCGAGGTCGTCGAGCGGGGGGAGGGGGTGATCCTCGGCCGCGCCTCGGCCTACCTGTTGCGCGACCGGCCGGAGGTGCTGCGGGTGCGGCTGGACGGACCGCCGGCGGCGCGGGTTCGCCAGGCGGCCGCCCTGGAGGGGATCGCTGAGGAGGAGGCGCGCAAGCGGCTTGAGGATGTGGACCGCGCCCACGCCGCCTACGCCCTCCTCCACTACCGGGCGAAGATGGCCGACCCCCGCCTCTACCACCTCTACCTCGACTCCACCGCGATCCCCCTGGAGGAGTGCGTCGAGCTGATCAAGCTGGCGGCCGAAAGCCTTGGGGTCGGCAAGGCGGAGCCGATGTGCAAGGATTGAAGGATCGGGGAGCCCCCGCCGGGGCTGAGAGGGCGCAGGCGGCGCCGACCCGCAGAACCTGATCTGGATCATGCCAGCGAAGGGAGCAGACGCGATGTCCAACCACAGGACCGACTTTCAGCAAGGGGAGCGGTGCGTCACCCAGATGCACCTTGCCCGCAAGGGGATCATCTCGCCGGAGATCAGGCGGGTGGCCGAACGGGAGCAGCTCGACCCGGAGCTGATCCGCGCCGAGGTCGCCAGGGGGAGGATGATCATCCCCGCCAACGTCAACCACCGCTCGCTCGACCCGATGGGGATCGGCTTGAAGGCGCGGGTGAAGATCAACGCCAACATCGGCAACTCGCCGACCACCTCCTCCCTGCAGGAGGAGGTCGAGAAGCTCCAGGTCGCCGAACGGTACGGCGCCGACACGGTGATGGACCTTTCCACCGGCAAGCGGATCGACGAGACCAGGGAAGCGATCCTTTCACACGCGACGGTGCCGATCGGCACCGTGCCGGTCTACCAGGCGCTGGAGCGGGTGAAGCGGATCGAGGACCTCACCGTCGACCTGCTGCTTGACACGATCGAGCGGCAGGCACGGCAGGGGGTCGACTACATGACGATCCACGCCGGCGTGAAGCTTGAACACCTCCCCCTCACCCAGCACCGGGTGACCGGGATCGTCTCCCGGGGCGGCGGGATCCTCGCCCGCTGGATGGTCCACCACATGCGGGAGAACCCCCTTTACGAGGCCTTTGACGAGGTCCTTGAGATCTGCAGGCGCTACGACGTCTCGATCTCGCTGGGCGACGGCCTGCGACCGGGCTCCATCGCCGATGCCTCCGACGCAGCCCAGTTCGCCGAGCTGAAGACGCTTGGCGAGCTGACGGAGCGGGCCTGGGAGAAGGACGTCCAGGTGATGATCGAGGGGCCCGGCCATATCCCGATGCACCAGCTGGAGATG